>Ga0316204_10004608_pt1 | contig 24410 bp, 22 predicted proteins | sample 6monrhotite_MG_2_FD_205661 | JGI IMG/M metagenome (GOLD analysis project Ga0316204, IMG submission 205661) | Microbial mat bacterial communities from mineral coupon in-situ incubated in ocean water Damariscotta River, Maine, United States -... | ecosystem: Environmental > Aquatic > Marine >... | reverse complement strand
ATACGATAATTCATCACGTAACATGATTAGTTTCCTTTAAAAGGAAACTAATATGCCATACTGAAAAGATCGTTCAAGTACTCTGTTTTACCTTAAACGATCAGCATTGGAACTTGTTTCAGGATCTTAACAATAAATAAACGATAGGGCATCACTATGTCATTTACTCGAAGTATTATAAATATCTCAATTATGAGTGCACTAGCTTTAAATTCTTCCAACTTATTTGCTAAGTCAGTCTCGCTTAATAAAACACTTATTGATGAAGAGTTAGTTAATGAAGAATCGGTAGAAGGCGAAGACTCGCTAGAAGATTTTTATGGTGATGAAGACTTTGTGTCTATAGCAACGGGTAACAAAAAATTAATTCATAAAGCACCGGGGGTTACTTCGGTTATTACTCGTGAAGAAATTGATAATTTAGGCGCTACTCATCTTGATGAGGTTTTGGAAAGAATTCCAGGTCTACATGTTGGTACTTCAAATTTAAGCCGTCTTGACCCTATTTATTCTATCCGTGGCATTCAAACGGGATTTAATCCGCAAGTTTTAGTTTTATTAAATGGTGTAGATTTTAAAAATTCATTTAGTGAAGGATTACCTTACACCTTCCGATATCCATTATCTAATGTTGAGAGAATAGAGGTAATACGAGGGCCAGGCTCCGCTCTTTATGGTGCAGATGCTTTTAGTGGAGTCATTAATATAATTACCACTCAAGTTGAAAATAAAAAAATTGCAATTGGCGGAAGGTTGGGAAGTTTTGATTCCCACGATATTTGGATCAATGCAGGTCATAAAATTGATAAAGGCTATTTAAGGTTTAGCCTGGAGAATCAAGTTTCAGATGGAGATAAAAAAAGATCAGCTCAAACTGATTTACAAACGGTATTTGATAATGTTTTTGGTACATCTGCCTCATTAGCACCTATAGCGTTAGATAGTAGGTACGATGTACTTAACATACAAGCTGATGTTAAGTGGCATGATTTTCAGTGGGAAAATTGGTACTGGCAACAAACTGATGGTGGGGTGGGACCTGGAGGAGCTCAAGCATTAGATCCTAGTGGTTTTCAAAATGTAGAATTGTTTCGAACATTGTTGAAATACCAAACTGATATTTCAAATAATGCTCACATAAATTCGTATGTATCATGGATGAAAACTAATAATGATAGTTTTTTTAACCTTTTTCCTGATAATGCTGTTCTTCCTATCGGCGCCGACGGTAATATTAATTTTAGTAATATAGCAGGAATTGTTTTATTTAAAGACGGTTATATTGGCAATCCTAAAAGTGTTGAAAAAAACATGCATGCTCATTTGAGTTTTTCATGGTCTGGTTGGAATTCTCATAATATAACAACGGCAGTTGGTTATAGCGCTTTAAATGTTAAAGCCCAAGAATTTAAAAATTTTGGTCCTGGCATTATTGATGGAAGCCAACCCGTTGTAGATGGAACTTTAACCGATGTAACGGGCACACCATTTATTTATATTCCCGATGTTTCAAGAAATAACCGTTATGTTTTGATTCAAGACGAATGGAAAATTTCTAATGATTGGGAATTAACGTTAGGTACTCGATATGACAATTATTCAGATTTTGGTTCGAGTATAAATCCTCGTGCAGCGTTAGTTTGGCAAACAAGTAATAATATGACAACGAAAGTATTATTTGGCAGCGCGTTTAGGGCTCCTTCATTTAATGAATTATTTCTTATAAATAACCCATCAGCATTAGGAAATCCAAATGTTAAACCTGAAAAAATTGATACTTGGGAATTGTCTTTTGAGTATAGACCAAGATTCGATGTGAGGATCTCAACGAATGTATATCGATATAAAGCAACAGATTTAATCGATAAACTGGCTACATCAGAAGGATTAAAAACTGAAAATGTGCGAGATCAAAATGGCTATGGTTTGGAATCAGAAGTGCAATGGAAAATAAATGAAAAGTTAACAGCATATGCGAATTATTCATGGCAACATTCAGAAGATGATAAAACTGGAGTTCGTGTCGCTGATGCACCAAAACAGTTGTTTTATTTAGATATTCACTATGATTTGAATGAACAATGGCAATTAGGAACTCAACTTTGGTGGGTAGGAAGCCGAACCCGAGCTATTTCTGATATGCGAGAGCCTGTAGACAGCGACATTTTAAGCAATATTAAAATTAGTTGGAACATATTATCGGGAATCAAATTACATGGCGTTGTTAAAAACGTATTTGATACAAAAGCAAGTGAGCCTAGTAATGGTAGTGTTCCTAATGATTTTCAACGCGAAGGTCGAAGTTTATGGCTTGAAGCAGAGTATAGTTTTTAAAGATATTATACCTATCCCATAAAATTATTGCTCGAGAGAAATAGATAATGAAAAAGAAACAAACTGTTCCTCAGTATAGTGGGGCGACGAAAATTTGTTTAGAAAAGGCAAATTCAAATAATCCATATCAAGCAGGTTCTATGTACCTTGCTGGTTATAACATAGAAGATATTGCAGAGAAAAAAAGTTTTGCAGAAGTCATTTTTTTAATGTTTACAGGTGAACTTTCTCGTTGTGCTGAAGATATAAAATTACTAGAAATGTTAATGATATTGTTATCCATACCAAGTCCAAGACATCCTGCCGCACGTTCAGCTATGAACGCAGGTGTGTGTAAAGCTAACGCTGAACATTTGTTGCCTATATCTCTAATGACATTAGGAGGAAGTCAGTCCGGCGCTCTAGAAGTACAGGAATGTTATCGATTTATTAATAATAAAAAGGATACTATAAAAATAGAAGTTCTTGTTAATCAATTAATTGAAAAGTGGGACGATAAAAGTAAGCATATTGCTCCAGGTTTTGGCCAGTACTATGGCGACCTCGACCCTCTTTCAAATTCATTTTTTAACAAATTATTGAAAATCAAACCAGAAGGGAAAACTATGAGTTGGGTTTCAACATTTATATCACAGTTATCCGGACATAATGTAGGTATTTTAGACATTGGTTTGGCTGCTTGTATATTTCATGAGTTATCGCTTGGTGAAAGGGAAAGTGTAGGTATCTATCAATTGTTAAGAGCGCCCGGCTTGTTGGCATATGGGATGGAACAAAGTCATAAGCCAGTTTCTGCAATACCGATGTTGGAGGATTCACAATATGAACTTATCAATAAATAAGCCACACAATGTACAATTTTGGGATGGTAAACAGAATAAGATAACTACTAGCATAGGAAAGTGGGAAGGTGGAAAAGATGTAACTATCCGTGGATATTCCCTTTTTAATGATTTATTTGATCAAGTAAGTTATTTCCAAGTATTAGTACTTAATGTTACGGGTCGATTGATTTCAAAAAGCTTGTCTACATGGCTTGAGAATAATTTCATGGTGATGAGTTATCCTGATGCGAGAATTTGGTGTAATCAAGTAGGTGCACTTAGTGGATCACTTAATTCATCACCAACCGCAGCTACTGCAGCCGGTGCGTTATGTGCGGATTCAAGGATATATGGCGGTAGTCAATCAACGTTAGTTTCCATGAATTTTATCCAAAACGCCCAGTTAGATTTTGAACAAGGTTTAACTATTGAAGACATTATAAGCAAATTACCAATTAAACAAGGAGTACCAGCAGTACCTGGATTTGTTCGCCCAGTTGCGAGTGATGATGAAAGAATAGAGCCGCATAAAAAAATGACTCAAAGGTTGAAATTTACCTTAGGGAAATACTCTGAATTAGCTGAAAAAATTTCAATATATATGGAAAATAAATATACAATGGGTATGAACATTGATGGTTATTCTGCCGCATTTTTACTTGACAGAGAGTTTTCGCCAGAAGAAATATATCAAATTAATGCACTTAGAGTTGCTAGTGGGGTAACAGCTTGTTATATCGATAATTTGCAACACCCCGAAAATTCATTTTTACCACTTCAATGTGAAAATATTGAATATACAGGTCCACAAAAAAGATCTTTGTAAAAAGTATATTTGTGATCAACATTACGTATGAAAATAATGTTGATCAATTGATTAATCTTTTATAGCTAACCTCCCGGTGTCGCCGATTCATTTTTATCCGCCAACCCTTTTACTCGTTGTCCCATTGGTGGAACTTCGTTAGGGTCAATCAGCAAGTTAATCAAAGTTGGTGCCTTTTTTTCACCAAGATGCTGCCAATCAATAGCCATAAGCTCTTCTGGTGTTTTAATGGTTATCCCTTCAATTCCCATTGCTTGAGCCATTTTTGCATAATCTATTTTAGGCAATTCAAAGCCAACTTCTTCAGCGCCACCTAATTTCTGCCCATGTTTAACCATGCCAAGAACACCGTCGTTCATTACAACATAAATAACGGGAATCTTATGTTGTAATGCAACGGTGATCTCTTGTCCTGCCATTAAGTAACTGCCATCTCCAGTAATACAAACAGAGGGTTTTTTGCACCCTAAACAAGTGCCAATAGCTGCGCCTACCGCCCAACCCATTGAGCCAAAGCCCATCGCGATATGATAATATCCGGTTGAACCGGGTCTATGATAATAATGGGTAAACCAAGCCCAAGTGTTTCCTGCATCTAAATGAACTCGGAAGGCCGAGGGAATATTACGAGAAAACTCAGCAACCACTCGCTGTGGCTTTAAAGGAACAGCATCAGAAAAACAGGCTTGAGGATCATTTAACTTTATTTGATGTCCATGGCCGGAAACATTTTTATTTTTCTTAAGATATTTTTCTTGTATGGGATCAAAAGCATCCCATGTACGTCCCCATTTTACGCCTTGTTTAATATTTTCATTAAGCTGAATAAATATAGATTTAATATCGCCACAAACATGATGTCTTGCCATGGGGGTACGGGTAAAATGCTCTACGGTTAAATCAATATGAATTAAGCGGTCATTTAATAAATTTGATTGCCAACCGCCAGTCCCTAGTTCGGTAATTGGAGTACCTACAGCGATGAGTAAATCAATGGTATTATCTGCCATGGTTTCTTCGGCGCTTTGGTGGCCAGCAAAACCATATACACCTCTATTTTGAGGGTGAAAACTGTCTACCCAACGTTTTCCTGCGGGTCCTGTCATAATAGGAGCACGCGTTAGCTCACAAAATTCCATAATTTCATCAATGGCACTTCCACAACCTTTACCTAGAAATACCGCAATTCGCCAAGTGTTTGATAACATATCTGTTAATTTTTCAACGGCTTTATTGTCTGTTAAAGTAAATTCTTGCAGTAAACTGGACGGCTTTATTTTCGCATTTTCAAAGACAGGTTGGCGTAATATATCGGCAGGAATACTAATGTGCACTGGACCGTTTGGTACTCTGTTCGCCGCCATAATAGCGGAAATTAGTTTAGTGTTTATTTGTTCTGTGTGAGATATTAATGTGCTGTAACGGGTGCAATGACGAAAAATGGCCACCGTATCAATGGCGGTACAAGATGATTCTTGCAAAGCATTTCGACCAAATTTAGGTAAAGGGGTTTGTGCAGTAAGCACTAATATTGGAACATTGTCAGCATAAGCTGATGCTACACCAGTTAATAGGTTTGTTGTTCCTGGGCCAGTTGTAGCACAGCAAACACCAAGTTTTCCCGTTTCTCTAGCGTAACCTTCAGCCATAAAAGCGGCACCAGCTTCATGCCGAGCAACAATTATTTTAGGACCATTATCTTTTTCTCTACGAGATAAAGCATTATATAAAGGCTCTATAGCTCCACCAGGCACACCAAAAACATATTCGACTTCAAGTATTTTTAAATATTCAATAATTAAATCAGCGTTGTCCCATCCCTTGTTTAACTTTATATCCTTCTCTAAATTTTTTTGAGCTTGAGAAGATAGCTTCATTATATACCTCTTTGTTTTTATTGTGTTTGAGGTAACAAATATGGTTGCTTTTTAGTAATTTTGCCAATTATTTAATCAAATAATTCGTCAACCGCCTTTGGTTTACTTAAATGGTAACCTTGAGCGTAGGTAACCCCGATGTTGGCAAGTATTTCTAAGGTGGCTTCATTTTCGACAAATTCGGCTACTGTTTTTTTACCAAGCGCGGTAGCAACATCGTATATGGCTTTTACTAAGGCTAAATCTACGGGGCTGCTGGCAAGTTCGACTATGAATGAACCGTCTATTTTTACTGATTGCGCGGGTAATTGTTTTAAATAATCAAAGGTGCTAAAACCCGTGCCAAAATCGTCAATTGAAAAAGCACAACCTAAAACGGCGAGTTTTTCTACCATGCTTTGAGTGGCAATGATATTATTTAAACTAGCACTTTCGGTTAGTTCAAAAATGATACGTGTTGCATCAACTTGATATTCTTTTAATTTTTCTTCAATTAAGGGGAGCAAGCGTTCGTCACTAAATCCTTGAGCAGATAAGTTAATTGCGATTTTAGTCAGTTGTGGGTAGTCTGCTAAATATTTAATGCCTTTGCTAATAACTTGTCTGTCTAATAATCCCATATCTCCCTCGCGCTCTAAGGCAGGAATAAATTTTCCAGGAGGAATAATTTTATCATCCAATTTAAGTCTAACTAGTGCTTCATAGTAAGCTATGTTTCCCGTAGCAATGGTAACAATGGGCTGAAAATGTAGAATTAAATTATCGTCTTCAATTGCTTGATGTAACGTTTTTGCCCATTCAAGGCTAGTTTGCAAATCTTTACTTATGGCATCATCTTTACTATAAATATGCGCCATATTACGGCCTTGCTTTTTAGCTGCATACAAAGCAATATCCGCTTGTTTCATGTATTCATCAGCAGGAGATTCGCCGCCATTGATTTCAGCAATACCAATAGAGCAATTTACTTTAAAGGTTTGATTTTCAATTGTACATTTATAATCATCAAGAAGTTTACAAATGTTTTCGGCTAACGAAAAGGCAACCTCTTGGTTGGTATTAGGTAATAATAAGGCAAACTCATCACCACCTATACGAGCTATAAAATCGGTATCTCTTAATCTTGTTGTGATAAGTGAAGATATATTTCTTAAAACCATATCACCATGATGATGGCCTAGCGTGTCGTTTATTATTTTAAATCGGTCTAAGTCTAAGTAAAGCAAGGCATGGGGGCCGTTTCCGCGCGAGGCTGTTCCTGAAAATTGTTTGAGTTCTGTTTCAAAATAATGACGGTTATAAAGCCCGGTTAAGCCATCGTGCATGGCTAAATACTCTAAGTCGTTTTGTGCTTTTTTACGTGAAGTTACATTGTCTATTGTACCTGATATACAACGGGTTTTATGATCTTTTGATAAGGTAACTTCAAAACGTGCTTCCACCCACAGTTCTTCATTAAATTTGTTTTTTAAACGAAATTCAAAATGATGAGAACTGACATTGCCGGTAAGTAAAGTTTTTAATTCGTTAGAAATATAAGCATGCGGCAAATCAGATTTTTCCATAAAATCGAGTAATGATTGTTGCTCAGATTCATTGATAGAATAACCAGTGAATTTTTCCCAAGCTTTATTTAAAAAGCAAATATTTCCGCTTTCATCTAACTCAATAATAATGCTGCCCAATTGATCGAGCAGTTGTTGATGCACTTCAGACATTTGTTTATATTGACTTCGACTTTTATTTAACGAATCAACTTTGTCGGCAAATTGTTGATTGCTAATTATAAAATCTTCACGCCGAGCTGCAGACTCGCAAACACGACGTAATTGTTCTGCTCTAAAAGGTTTTGTTACAAAATCGGCAGCACCATTTAGCATTAATTCTTCAGCGAGTTCCATGGTGTGATTAGCGGTCATAATAACGACCGATTGCGATGGTTTTTCTGCCATCATTTGCTCGAGAACTTGATTACCAGATATACCAGGTAACATTACATCGAGCAACACTAATGCATAATCCTTTTCTCGCCATAAAGTTAAACCTGTTTCACCATCTTCCGCACTTTCTACAGTGAAACGATTTGATAAAATTCTATCTACTAAGTGTCGAGTGTCAGCGTTGTCTTCAATAACCAGTAATGGTGATTTTTCAAGGTCCGCTAAATTAATTAAGTGATCGTTATTTATGATCTCTAATAGCTGGTTACATTGAGAAAAAGGTATTAGATGATTTACGCCAAATTCACGTGCAGTAGTATTGGCAAGATGTTCACACCAAGTATTGGCGACCATAACAAAAGGAATGTCTTGTGCACACTTTAAAACACCAGAACGTACCATGCGTGCTAATCGCCAACCATCAAAATTATCTAAATTAATATTACTAACAATAAAATGAATCTGTTGGTTTTTAAGTATTTCTATGGCTTGTCTAGTAGTGTTTGCGGTTAACACACAATAATTACAATTACCGATTAATAGAGAAGATAATGAAGCAAGTCGTTCAGAATTGGTATTTAGTAATAATAGTTGCTTGCTTGGCTCTGGTTTAGTCATAACTTAGTGATGGTTATTATTTATTACTTAACAGTAGCCTAACTATAAGTTATAAATTATTTTTATTAAAGAAAAAACAAAAAAAGCCCTAACTTAACTATAAGTTAGGGCTTAATAATATTCTTAATAAATTTAAGTGTTTAGCGCGCTCTGAAAATAATGCGACCTTTAGATAAATCGTAAGGTGTTAATTCAACGGTAACTTTATCGCCCGTTAAAATACGAATGTAGTTTTTACGCATTTTTCCAGAAATATGTGCAGTAACCACATGTCCATTTTCTAGTTCAACACGAAACATAGTATTTGGTAACGTGTCTAACACAGTACCTTGCATTTCAATATTTTCTTCTTTCGCCATTGGGCGCTCAACCTCTATATTCGTTGTTCTAGCTTATTTAAATTATATAAAAAGCTATTAAATAAAAATCTGCGCAGATCATGCCCAAAACTAAGGCTAAAGTAAAGCAACATCGCTTATTATTTTGCCAAAAACCGCTATTTATCCACTAAGTGCCATTGATTGTCTTTAAGTATTTGGTAGGGGAAATATCTGTTTTTGTAATTCATCTTTTTACATTCATCAATTTGATAACCTAAATACAAAAACTCTTTATTTAGTTGTTGGCAAAATTCTATTTGTTTGAGGATAGAATATAAGCCTAAAGCCGACTTTTTGTAGTCTGGATGATAAAAGGTATAAACTGCTGATAACGCATCAGGTAGCTCATCTGTAACAGCTACGCAAACTAGCGTGTCGTTATGCCAAGTTTCAATGAAATGTTGTTGGGTTAAATGGCAAGTTAAAAATGATTGGTATTGTTCTTTACTCGGCGGATACATTGCTCCGTCGTGATGAATTGCATTGATGTATTTTTCGTAAAGCAAGTAATAGTTTTCTTGTTGTTGTGTAGAAATTTTAATTGTGAGATGTTGGTTTTTTTTCAGTAAACGTTTTTGGCTTTTAGATGGCTTATAATCGGCAACAGGCAGGCGAATTGATTGACAAGCCGTACAATTAACACAATGAGGACGATACACTTGGTCGCCACTGCGACGAAAACCTTGCGACATTAACCATGAGTATCCTTCTGTTGTGTTTAATTGTGGCTCTACAGAAATTAATAAACGTTCTTGTTTATTAGGTAGGTAACTACACGGAAATTCTTTACTTATACCAAATTTATACACGATTACAGCTCATTTTCGCTTTGAATTCAAAAATATGTTAAGCGGCTAAACCACTAAAAAGAAAAATTTAACTGCTTGGCTTGCCAAAAATTATTAGCTAAAGAAATTGTTAATGCTTGTTCTTTTAGTTTAACAAACTTTTCACGGCTTATTTCAATACAACCCATCGATTCAAGAAAAGGATTGAGCATTTGGCAATCTATAAAAGAAATCCCTGCATTTTTTAAATGCTCAGCCAAATAAACTAAGGCAACTTTTGATGCATTACTTTGGGTATAAAACATCGATTCACCCGAAAAAAAGCCATTAATAGCGACACCATATAAACCACCTACAAGTTCTTGTTGATCCCATACCTCAATTGAATGAGCAATACCTTGTTGGTGCAACTCTTGATAAGCCTGTTGCATTGGCGGCAATATCCAAGTGCCTTCTTTTCGAAAGGGCGCGTCACTGCAATAATTAATGACTTGAGCAAAATCTTTATTAAGACTAACGGTAAAGGGCGTTTTTTTTAAAAACTTTTTTAGCGTTTTATTAATTTTAAGATCGGATATATTAATGATTGCACGAGGGGTAGGAGACCACCACATTAACGGATCGTTTTCGCTAAACCATGGGAAAATTCCGTTTTTATAAGCGTTAATTAGGCGTTGTGTTGATAAATCACCACCTATAGCTAGTAAACCATTAGGATCGGTTAACGCATGCTCTAAAGGCGGAAAAGCCAAAGAGGTATCGGATAATTGATAAAGTCTTTGGCTCATATTTAGGCTTGTACCTTAATAAATTGAGGTTAAATAATTTTTTCAACATAAAGCCCGTCGCAATAAATTACGAGCTACTATTTATGATCAATCAAGCACTGTAGGTTGAAATTTATTTCAACAAAACTAGCTAAGCTTTTGCATCAAGATAGCGTTCAGCATCAAGCGCTGCCATACAACCCGCGCCAGCTGAAGTTATTGCTTGGCGATATATATGATCAGCCACATCACCTGCGGCAAAAACACCCTCTACGCTGGTTTGTGTTGCATTACCATTTGAGCCACTTTGAACGGTTAAATAGCCATTTTTCATATCAAGTTGGCCATCAAAAATACCGGTGTTAGGCTTGTGACCAATGGCGATAAATGCGCCAGTAACTTCTAACTCTTCAGTAGCATCAGATTTAGTGTCTTTTAAACGTAAACCCGTTACACCCATGTTATCACCCAATACTTCGTCTAAATTACGATCAGTATGAAGAATAATATTACCGTTTTTAACTTTATCCATTAAACGATCAGTTAATATTTTTTCTGAACGGAAGCTATCACGACGATGAACTAAGTGGACTTCTGAGGCAATGTTCGCTAAATATAAAGCTTCTTCAACAGCAGTATTACCACCACCAACAACGGCGACTTTTTGATTTTTATAGAAAAAACCATCACAAGTAGCACAGGCTGATACGCCACGACCCATAAAAGCTTCTTCAGAGGGTAAACCTAAATATTGTGCAGAAGCACCTGTTGCGATAATTAACGCATCGCAAGTATAAGTTCCGCTATCACCTTTTAAGGTAAAAGGACGGTTATTAAAATCGACTTCATTGATGTGGTCAAAAATGATTTCAGTATCAAATTTTTCAGCATGCTTTTGCATACGATCCATAAGTGCTGGACCTGTTAAATCGTCAGCATCACCCGGCCAATTTTCAACTTCAGTAGTGGTAGTTAACTGGCCACCTTGTTGCATTCCTGTGATCATTACCGGTTTTAAGTTTGCTCTTGCGGCATAAACTGCGGCGGTATAACCGGCAGGGCCAGAACCTAAAATTAATAACGGACAATGTCTTGTTTCACTCATCAATGACTCCAAATTAAGTTGAAAATTTATTAGGGTAGTTATTTAAAACTGGAATAATTACCCTAAATATAAAAAATTAATTATTTGTTATCAATATTAAGGAATACTTATATCGAGGTAAAATAACTTTTAGATAAAAAAAAAGCACACTTAGTATAAAGTGCGCCTTTTATTTTACACTTGACGATTAAATGTACAGTAAAACAGTGTGATATTTATGAATTGTTTGTTTTATCAAATAGCTAAATTAAGCGTTTAATGCAACTTTAGCATCCACATATTCGTAACCTAAAACATCAGCAACAGGTTTGTAGGTAATTTTACCATTTGCTACGTTTAAGCCTGCTAATAAATGCTCATCGTCAAGTAATGCTTGTTTAGCGCCTTTATTTGCAATAGTTACTGCAAATGGCATTGTTGCGTTAGTTAATGCTAACGTTGATGTACGTGCGACACCACCCGGCATATTAGCAACACAGTAGTGAACAACATCATCAACTACATAAGTTGGTTCTTGGTGGGTGGTAGCGTGAGAGGTTTCAAAACAGCCGCCTTGATCAATTGCAACGTCAACGACAACTGCGCCTTTTTTCATCATTTTAATGTGTTCTTTACTTACTAATTTAGGGGCAGCTGCACCAGGAATTAATACGGCACCAATCACTAAATCAGCTTCAACAACCAGTTGATTCATGGCATCAGCCGTTGAATAAACAGTTTTCAAACGGCCATCAAACTCAGTGTCTAATTGACGTAAACGCGGTAATGAACGATCTAAAATAGTAACGTCTGCACCCATACCAACAGCCATTCGTGCTGCTTGTGTACCAACAACACCGCCACCAACAATTAATACTTTTGCTGGAGCAACACCAGGAACACCGCCTAATAAAGCACCTAAACCACCTTGCGCTTTTTCTAATGCGTGAGCACCTGCTTGAATTGACATACGACCAGCTACTTCGGACATTGGCGCTAATAGTGGTAAACTGCCATTTGATGCAGTAACTGTTTCATAAGCAATACAAGTAGCGCCTGAAGCAACTAATAATTCAGTTTGCTGTGGATCTGGAGCTAAATGTAAGTAAGTAAATAAAATTTGACCTTGGCGTAACATTTTACACTCAACAGGTTGAGGCTCTTTTACTTTGATGATCATATCGGCAGTAGCAAAAATTTCTGCTGCGCTATCAATAATTTTTGCGCCAGCAGCAATATATTGTTCATTATCAAAACCAATGGCAGCACCACCATTATTTTCAACAATCACTTCGTGACCGTTTACCGATAATTCTTTAACACCTGCTGGTGTTAAACCAATACGGTATTCATGGTTTTTAATCTCTTTAGGTACACCAATAATCATAAGTAACTCCTCAAATATTCTGTTGTAATCTGTTGTAGTTATTTACTGAGATTTTATTTTAATCTTTAAGTAAATATTTTCAGCTAGTATAGTGGTAAATTATTAGAATAACCTGTCGTATTTTTATGTTTTACGATATATTTATAATGCATTTACAGTAAAGTTAGGTGATTATAAAATGAAATCTGTTCATATGAAGCAGTTAGATCGCATAGATCGTAATATTTTAAACGAGTTACAAAAAAATGGTCGATTGTCTAATGTTGAGTTGGCAAAACGGGTTGGATTAAGCCCTACACCCTGTTTAGAAAGGGTAAAACGGCTAGAAAAGGATGATTTTATTACAGGTTATAGTGCTATTTTAAATCCTAATAAACTAAATGCTGCTTTACTTGTTTTAGTGGAAATTACATTAACAAAAACTAGCCCTGATGTATTTGATGATTTTGCCAAAGCGGTTCATGACCTCGATGTTATTCAAGAGTGTCATTTAGTCTCAGGAAATTTTGATTTTCTTTTAAAAACTCGAGTTGCTGATATGACGGCTTATCGTAATTTATTAGGTGATACCTTATTACGTTTACCTGCAGTAAGTGAAAGTAGAACTTATGTAGTAATGGAAGAAGTTAAATCAACTAATATTTTGCCGATTAAACTTTAATCGTTATTTTTATTTTTTGGTTGTCAACCAAATGAAAGTTGCGGCGTTTTAATTATTGTAACAACAAAATTTACAATTAAATTATACAACGTCAACGTTTTCTATTAGGAGTTCAACATGACAAATAAACTAAAAGTAACTTTATTAGCAACCCTTATTAGCGCGACATTTGTTATCCCTCAAGCCATGGCTGATGATCAAAATGGTACTCTAGTCGGCAACCAAAATTCCGCGACAGGCCAATCACAAAGAGGTGAACGAAAAAAAGGTCACGATCGTGGCGCTAAAATTTTTAAGCGCTTAGACTCTAACGAAGATGGTGTTCTATCTTTAGACGAAATGACCGCAGTTATCGCCGGTAAAACCGAGAAAGTTTTTACTCACAAAGACAGTGATGAAGATGGTTTGCTTTCTCTTGAAGAGTTTAGCCAAAATCGCCGCGGTGAACGTGTTGATTTATCAGGAATTGCAGATGAAATTGTGCAATGTGTTACGGATTTAAAAGCTGAAACAGGTAATGAGTATATCAATGTGCCCGATGCCGATAACTTTCAATCTGTCGGAGAAAAATTTGCCGAAGTTGATAGTTCAGCGGATGGATTTATTGATTTAGCTGAATTACAAGCGAGTAAACTGGCTAAAACTACAGCAGCATTTGCCAATATGGATAGTGATGATAACGGTGAAGTAAGTAGTGAGGAGTTTAAGACACAATGGAAAACACATAAAACAACAAAACGTGCTATTCATCAATGTGTCAGTGAAATAATTGATGACGAAGAAGGTTAATAAATTAACTATCAGCGTTTAATGTTAATTTTTTGGGAGGAGGATAATAGCCAACGTTATCTTCCTTTTTATCATCTAATTGTAATTTTTAAAAAAACTTCTCTCTTATTTTTATTTCAGCTATTGTTTATAGATAACCCCTTGAATATAGCTATCAAATACTGATGCATCATGTTTTTAGCCGGCAGTATAACTATACAAAAGCCTCATGCTTAATTATATTTTCGCTTGCTGTTAGTCCTAATTTGCAGGCAAATAATTTAACTGTTGGTATTGATCAATCAATTCAATATCGCAACGTGTTAGATAATGAAATAAAGTTAAATCCAGCAGGGATTAATCTTTCAGCCTCATTTGAACTGTCACCTAAATGGCAACTATCCCTAGATCATCAAAAATATAATGATGATTCGCTTGATAACAAGTTATTTGAGACACAATTTGATTTATCAACTTTTGGTGCGGGTGTTAGCTATTATGCGAATGACTTTTCTCTTTCCCTTTACTATAGCCATAGCAAAGATGATTTTTTGGTACTAAGTAATAGAAATAGACAAAACCAACAAGTAGAAAACAGCCGTTCTTCTTTAATTAGTGCTTCTATTGATTATGCATGGGAGCGACAAAATTGGTTTTATGATCTTTCATTAACAACGCAATACAATAGTTTTGACAATAATAGCGAACTGCAAAAAGAATTATTTAATCAAGTACTACAGCGAAAGAGCACAAACGTATTATCAGAAAATAATAAGGGAAATTTTACTATGTTAAGCAGTAGCGCATTGGTAGCACGATCATGGCCTTTGTCTTCTGCGCGCACTTTTGTATTAGGCGCTTTATTTAATTGGAATTATCAAATTTCAGGTAATTCTAATTTACTCTCAACAAGCACTAGAGGATTAAATAATACTAGTCGAGTTCGAACGAGAACTAATTCAAATGGTAGTGGGGTTAATAATGCTTTAATTGGCGATGAAAATTATGGCCAAGTTGTGCTTTATACCTCGTTAGATGTGAACTCATCTTGGTCTGTAGATGTTGATATAACAAAAAATATTGCTACAACTAAAAATGAGCGATCATATTCATTAACCGTTAGCTACCATTTTTAACGGTGACGTTGTTTAGTTATTGCACGTGTTTTCTTTTGTAATTTTGTTCTATTTTTATTAATCATTTTTTTACGTTGCTGTTGTTGTCTAAATTTAGCTTTTAATTGTTGTTGTTTTTCAATCGAAAGTTTTTTAAATTTTTGTTGGGTAGAGCGAAGCTTTTGTTGCTGAACGGTTGGCATCTTCTTAAACGATTCAAACTCTTTAGTTAGCTTTTTTTGTTTATCTTTGCTGAGTTTCTGCCAAGCATTAAATTTAGACAGTACATTATTACGTTTTTCATCATCCATGGCCAGCCAACGGTTTGCACCACGTTGTAATTTTTCTTGTTTTACGCTGTCAAGTGTTGACCATTGAGCTGAAAATTGTGATAAAACAGTTTGCTGCTCAGCGGTTAATGTTTGCCATTTTGCTGCATGAGCAATAGACATATAACAGCAGTTAACAAATAATATAAATAATAATTTATTCATCAATTTTTTCCTCGGCTGTATGCTTGTTTGGTGATTGTTTTAATTTTGCTGATTGCTCTAATTGTGCTTTGTTTGTTGTGGAGGCAGAGACATTTTTAATCGTCGTTTTTTTATTTACAGTGCTTTTGTTAATCGTATTTTTTAGCTTTGTCATATTATTCGTTTTAGTTAAAGTGCTAGGTTTTACGCTTTCGATAGTTGATTTTTCGTTAGTATTCATATCGATAGGGCCGACTAATTTGCCATTCACTTCGACTTGATCTGCCAGGTATTCTAGAAAAGCCATACTTGGCTGATTTTTTTTTATGTCGTCTGCATAAACAGCCGAGCTTTTAACTAAACTCAAACCACTTAATAAAGTAAAAATACTATAACTAAATATTTTGATCATGCTCAGCCAACCAAGTGATAAATTCTAAATTTTCTAGCAAGTCTAAATCTTCTATTGGCATATCAACCGTTGTCATTGCCAAAGGAATTTCTGGAATATTTTTTTGGGTAAAATAATTTAATGAAAAAGTAACTAACAAAGCAGCAGTTATACCAATAGGAAGTAACACTTTAGGAAAAAAATTATTGATAAAATTGCTAAATTGGTTTGTTAATATTGTTTCATTTTTTGTTTTATTATTAACTTTATCAGCAATCGCTAAAGCGTTTATTCGAACTTGGCTAATATCGTTACGCGTTTGCTCAGATAAATTATCCGTTAAATTATCTAAAACTTTAGTTATTTTAACTGCTGTTAGTTTAACTTCATTTTGTTCATCAAGACTAAAGGATGTTTTGGGATCAGTAGGTAATGTCATGATTAGCCTCCATTAGGTCTTTTAATTTATTCACTGCTCTAAAATAATGTGTTTTAACGCTGCCTTGTGAGCACTCCATAATTTGTGCCGTTTGTGCAACCGATAATCCTTCCCAACTTCGCAGTAAAAAACATTGCCGTTGCTTATTTGATAATTGTTGCAAATTTTCGATCGCACACTGCTGTTGTTGTAATTTTTTTATAAACTGCTCTGGCATGCTGTCGGATATTTCACCATTTTCATTACATGACCATGTTTGTTCTTCATCTTGATGTTTATCATCGTTGTTTTTCCAAAAAAACACTAAATTTTTAACTTTTTGATGACGATACCAATCTTTAATTTTATTTTGTAATATTTTATAAAACAGTGGTTTCCATTCGTTGCTTGGGCGATGCTGATATTTAGTGACTAGTTTGATCATACTATCTTGAAGTAAATCTAGGGCATCGGCATGAGAATTAGTTGCAAATTTAGCCAGATGGTAAGCCTTCTTTTCAATCTCTTGCAAAAATGCCTCCATAGTTAATGGTGGCAATGGTTGATCATCAGACGAATTATCGTGTAATGTCGAGATCTGCTTTGCTCCGCACGAAAGGTGAAATTCATTATAATTCTGATCCATAAACCTCTTAATATCAATGGCTACTGCAAGCGATTACCGTTAAATAATACTTTAATCTTATTAACTATAACGTTGTTGTATCGCTTTGGTTGACAACAAATTGAAATAAATTTTAATAACCTTTATTTTAATTACGCAAAAGATGTTAACTCGTCGTGATTTTTGATATTTTAGAACATTAATCATTAAATTTTTATTTGGTAACGCTTTTGTCAGACGAAACTTCTCCACAGCCTTTATCTCAATCCTCTAAATTAAACGGTGTACAACGTTTACTTGAAGCCGGTATGTTATTTTCGTGCGTTTTTGCTTTTTATATGATGTTGGCGCTATTTAGCTTCGATGCTGCCGATCCTGGTTGGTCGCAAACAGGCTATCAAATGGCAATACGTAATTTAGGTGGCAGTGTTGGCGCTTATATTGCCGATTTATTGTTAAGTTTATTTGGCGTTGTTGCCTACAGTTTGCCCTTTATAATCGCTATCACAGGGTGGTTGTTGTTTCAAAAATATCATCATTTAATGAAACTCGATTATTTAACGTTAGGTTTGAAAATTATTGGTTTTATTTTGCTTTATTTGGGATTAACGCCCTTAGCTAGTATGAACGTAAACGATATTTTTTATTTTTCTGCTGGCGGTATTTTAGGTGATGTGCTTTCAAATAGCTTTTTACCGTATTTTTCGTTTGTTGGCTGCACTTTATTATTTTTAACATTTGTTTGTTGCGGCTTTGTTTTATTAACGGGCTTATCTTTGTTGGCGGGTATAGATTTACTCGGTAAATACACGATAAAAGCAGTCGAATACTTAATTATATTACCAAGCTTAATTAAAGAACATTTTGGCAATGTTGATAACGATTCAACTCCAATAGAAATCTCTGATGAGATGCCTCTAATTGACAAAAACACGCTTAAAGTTAAAAGCAAAAAGCAAAAAGTAGAAACTCAACCAGAGATTGAGCAAGCTTTTAAAGATATTAAATTGCCATTAACTGAAAGTAATTTTTTTGCAGATGAGACTAATAACAACACAACTAACACAAAACAAGAACCATTTGTTGAAATAAATGACTTAATCGGCGGCCCAATTGAAATAAATGTTCAAGAGCAGGTAAGTGATGACGAAATTGCTGCTGCTTTTGCTAATGTTGAAAAAATAGACGTTGCCGACGATGTTCATCCATTAACAGAATTCAGTTCTCACGAACCTAACCAAGAAAGTGTTTTTGATAAATATAAAGGCATGCCATCAATTGATTTGCTAGATAGGGCAGACAAAGCAACCAACCCAGTCACGGCAGAAGAACTTGAACAAATTAGCCGTTTGGTTGAAGCTAAGTTACTAGATTTTGGCATTCAGGTGCAAGTGGTTTCTGTTTTTCCTGGTCCTGTTATTACTCGTTTCGAACTCGATTTAGCACCAGGTATTAAAGTTAGTAGAATATCTAATTTATCGAAAGATTTAGCGCGTTCGTTATCCGCCATTAGTGTGCGGGTAGTAGAAGTTATTCCGGGTAAATCTGTCATTGGCTTAGAAATACCAAATAAGCATCGTGAAATTGTGCGTTTAAGCGAAGTTATTTCATGTAAAGCTTTTAAAGAGTCTTCTTCACCGCTAACTATGGTACTTGGCGCTGATATTGCCGGTGAACCTGTCGTGGTTGATTTAGGTAAAATGCCGCATTTATTGGTAGCAGGTACAACAGGCTCGGGTAAATCGGTTGGTGTAAATACCATGATTGTAAGCTTGTTGTATAAATCTACGCCTGAAGACGTTCGTCTTATTATGATCGATCCAAAAATGTTGGAATTATCGGTATATGAAGGAATCCCTCATTTATTAACCGAAGTGGTTATCGACATGAAAGAAGCCGCTAACTCATTACGCTGGTGTGTTGGTGAAATGGAACGTCGTTATAAATTAATGTCGGCTTTAGGTGTGCGAAACTTGAAAGGTTACAATAAAAAAGTATTGGCAGCCATTGAAGCGGGTGAACCACTGATTGACCCATTATGGCATCCAAGTGACAGTATGGATCAAACAGCACCACTATTAGAAAAGCTGCCGAGCATCGTGGTTATTATTGACGAATTCGCCGACATGATGGTAACTGTGGGCAAAAAAGTAGAAGAGCTTATTGCCCGTATTGCCCAAAAGGCGCGTGCTGCTGGTATTCATTTAGTATTAGCAACACAACGACCATCGGTTGATGTTATTACGGGTTTAATTAAAGCGAATATTCCAACGCGAATGGCATTTCAGGTTTCATCAGGTTTGAACTCTCGTACAATACTAGATCAACAAGGCGCTGAGCAATTATTAGGGCAGGGTGATATGTTGTACTTACCTCCGGGCTCTGGTGTGCCAACACGGGTTCATGGGGCATTTGTTGACGATCATGAAGTACATGCCGTGGTAAAAGACTGGAAAGAACGCGGTGAACCTAATTATATTGAAGAAATTCGTTCTGGCGAATACGACGAAGATATTTTATTACCGGGTGAACAAGCTGAAGGTGGAGCAGAAGAACTCGACACACTTTATGATGAAGCTGTGGCATTTGTTACCGAAGGTCGACGGGTTTCAATTTCAAGCATACAGCGTAAATTTAGAATTGGTTATAACCGCTCGGCTCGCATTGTTGAAGATATGGAAAACCAAGGCGTGGTTAGTCGCCCAGGGAATAATGGTGCGCGGGAAGTATTAGCGCCGCCACCAGTAAAAGCGTAGAATACACGGTGTTGTATTTTAATGTGCAGCATCTAGCGTTTTTCTCTGTGGGGCTATTTAGAGTTTCCGTCATACTGAACTTGTTTCAGTATCTAAAGGTTTGGGCATGAACTTAGAGTAGATCCTGACCTGCGTCAGGAAGACGATATTTTTTTAGTCAAGCATAGTAATATCGTCATACTGAACTTGTTTCAGTATCTGAAGTTAGTAAATTTTTTAACAATCAGTATAAATTTAAAGGTTAGTAATCTAGTTATGTTAAAGAAAGTTTTATTTTTTCCTATTATTATCACCAGTGCCTTTTCTTTCCATAGTTTTGCTGGCGAAACATTAAAAAATGAAAAAACTGTAACCCAACAAACAAGCGAACAAGCAACATTTCAAGAAAACCAGCAGGCTGTCAAGCAAGCGTTACGGGCTACAATTGCTGAACTCATGGCTTTTTCTGCTAATTTTTCGCAAACGGTTTTTGATGCCGATGGCAATGAATTACAAAAAAACAGTGGTAATTTAGCGGTGAGTAAACCGAATTTATTACATTGGCAAGTAACTCAGCCTAACGAGTCGTTAATCGTTTCAGATGGTGAGGCTTTATGGTTTTACGATCCTTTTATTGAACAAGTATCGGTTTATTCGGTAAATGGCGCGATGACTAATACGCCAATATTATTATTGGCAAATCCAGACCCGTCAATTTGGCAAAGCTATAACATAAAATTAATTAGTGAAAATCGTTATTTAATTAAATCAATCGATACCAACAGCCAAGTAAAATCGTTAGAACTTGCGTTTGTTAACAATGAAAAAACGATAGAGTTAACTGAGTTTGTTATTTTAGATGCAACAGGGCAATTAAGCCGTGTTAAGTTAACCAACTTTAATGCGATAGCTGAAGATCAAAAAAAGAATTTATTTCACTTCGCAATCCCCCAAGATGTTGAAGTTGATGATCAACGTTAGTGTTTAATTATAAAGATGAAAAATAGTGATAAACCTAACCTAATGGCTGATTCTTTAGATATGTTTGCAGATCAAACTGATGACTTGCCTCAGCCTTTATCCGCAAAAATATCAACCAACAAATCGATCGAACAAGTGGATGATTTTGCCCCGCTTGCTGCTCAACTGCGTCCGCAAAGTTTACATGATTATGTAGGTCAACAACATATTTTATCTGCTGGAATGCCATTGCGCCTTGCCATTGAACAAGGCCATTGCCACTCACTTATTTTTTGGGGACCACCCGGTACAGGTAAAACTACACTTGCCGAAATTATCGCTAGTAATGCTAATGCCGAAATAGAACGTATTTCAGCAGTAACTTCCGGCATCAAAGAAATACGTCAAGCAATAGAAAATGCAAAGCAACGTAAGTTAACCAGCAAACGACGTACTTTGCTATTTGTTGATGAAGTTCACCGTTTTAACAAATCACAACAAGACGCCTTTTTACCTTTTATTGAAGATGGCACCATTATTTTTGTTGGCGCAACTACAGAAAATCCAGCATTTGAACTTAATCAGGCAATATTATCTCGTGCGCGTGTTTATCAATTAAAGTCTCTTGGCGATCAAGACTTGCAACAGGTTTTAACGCGAGCACTGTTATTACTTAATAAACGCTTCTCAGGCGATCAACCATTATTAACTGAATTTACACCAACACCGAGCACCAATAAACAAATTGTTATTGATCAGCAAGCCACTAAAACGCTTATTGCTAGTGCTAGTGGAGATGCTAGACGCTTATTAAATTTAATAGAACAATGTGCCGATTTAGTCTTTTCTTCTACTTCCAAAAGTGAAAGTGAAGATGAAAATTTAACCATAACTATTGCACAAATATTGCAGGTGGCAGGTAATAAAATACCTTTGTATAACAAAGGCGGTGATGCTTTTTATGATATGATCAGCGCGTTTCATAAATCAGTACGTGGTTCAGATGCTGATGCTGCTTTATATTGGTACGCACGTATATTAACTGGCGGTGGTGATCCACTTTATGTAGCTCGGCGTTTATTAGCTATTGCAAGTGAAGATATAGGTAATGCTGATCCGCGAGCGATGCAATTAGCGATTAATGCGTGGGACACTTTTATTCGGGTTGGTCCAAGTGAAGGCGAACGTGCTATTGCTCAAGCAACGGTTTATATAGCCTTAGCACCAAAAAGTAATGCGGTATATCAGGCGTTTAACGCGGCTAAAGACTTAGCGCAAGAAACGGCTGATTTAGATGTGCCCGCACATTTAAAAAATGCTACCAGTGCTATTACTAAAGAATTAGGGCATGGACAAGAATACCGTTATGCCCACAATGAAGAAAATGCTTTTGCTGCTGGTGAATGTTATTTTCCGCAAGCGTTAGCGAACATCAATGAAACACAGTTTTACCAGCCAAGCGAGCGCGGCTTAGAGAAAAAATTAAAAGAAAAACAAGATTACTTAAACCAACTAAATAGACAAAGCCATGTTAAACGCTATTAATACCCTCTCTCTTTATACTTTTGTTGCGCTAGGTGGCGCATGCGGTGCCTGCCTTCGTTTTTTTATTTCACAAGTTGTGATGAATTGGCTCGGAAAAGGTTTCCCTTTTGCCACCTTGACCGTTAATATTATCGGCTCTTTATTTATGGGCTTGCTTTACGGCTTTTTAGAGCATGGAACATTAGAACTCACTGTGCATAGAACACTTATAGGTATTGGCTTTTTAGGTGCTTTAACAACATTTTCTACGTTCTCTTTAGATACATTATTGCTGTTTCAACAAGGGGATTTAATTAAAGCGATATTGAATATTGTTTTAAATGTAACCTTGTGTATACTCGCCGCAGCACTGGGCATGTATTTAATTACACATAAATATTATGCAAGTTAAACGTTAAACATAGATAAAAAGATAGAAACGATTAAAACAAATTTAAATTACCAAACAGATAAATAGCGACAAAAAATATGCTTGATCCAAAATTATTCAGAAACGATATCGAAACAACTGCTGCTGCTTTAGCTAAACGAGGTTTTAACTTAGATGTGGAAAAATTAACCGCATTAGAGGAGCAGCGCAAAGCTATTCAAGTGAAAACGCAAGAATTGCAGAGTCAACGTAACACACGTTCAAAATCTATTGGTCAAGCGAAAGCGCGTGGTGAAGATATACAACCCTTATTAGCGGAAGTAAGTGAATTAGGTAATGCACTTGATGCGGCTAAAGAAGAACAGGAACAAGTGTTAACTCAAATTAATACGATTGTTGCTGCTGTTCCAAACTTAATTGACGATTCAGTGCCACAAGGTGCTAGTGAAGATGACAATGTTGAATTAAAGCGTTGGGGCACGCCACGTGAATTTGATTTTGAAGTGAAAGATCATGTTGATGTTGCTACCGCTTTAAATAAAGGTTTAGATTTTGAATCGGGCGCTAAACTAGCGGGTACACGTTTTGTTGTAATGCGTGGAAAAATAGCACGCATGCATCGTGCATTATCACAATTTATGCTAGATGTTCATACCGAAGAACATGGTTATCAAGAAATGTACGTACCGTATTTAGTGAATCACGACTCATTATTTGGTACGGGGCAATTACCAAAATTTAGTGAAGATCTATTTCATACTGATTTAAATAACCGTACCTTTTCATTAATTCCTACTGCTGAAGTGCCATTAACGAATTTAGCGCGCGATGAAATATTTGAAGAAGCTGAATTGCCGATTAAAATGACAGCGCATACACCCTGTTTTCGTAGCGAAGCGGGCTCGTCAGGTCGTGATATTCGCGGTTTAATTCGCCAACATCAATTTGATAAAGTTGAAATGGTGCAATTAGTTAAGCCTGAAACTTCAATGGCAGCCTTAGATGAATTAACTCGTCATGCTGAAATTATTTTAGAAAAACTAGAATTACCTTATCGTACTGTTACTTTATGTACTGGTGATATTGGTTTTAGTGCAACAAAAACATTTGATTTAGAAGTGTGGTTGCCAGCACAAAATACTTATCGTGAAATTTCTTCATGTTCAAACATGGGCGACTTTCAAGCACGCCGTATGCAAGCACGTTATAGAAGTAGCGAAAGTAAAAAACCAGAATTGTTACATACTTTAAATGGTTCCGGTTTAGCAGTAGGGCGCACATTAGTCGCAATTATTGAAAACTACCAACAAGCAGATGGTAGCATTAATGTACCCACTGTTTTACAACCTTATATGAATGGTTTAACAAATATTTCAGTATAAGGTTAGAGAGAAAGTAGATACTGAAACAAGTTCCAATGCTGATCGTTTAAGGTAAAACAGAGTACTTGAACGATCTTTTCAGTATGGCATATTAGTTTCCTTTTAAAGGAAACTAATCATGTTACGTGATGAATTATCGTAT
>Ga0316204_10004607_pt1 | contig 24412 bp, 21 predicted proteins | sample 6monrhotite_MG_2_FD_205661 | JGI IMG/M metagenome (GOLD analysis project Ga0316204, IMG submission 205661) | Microbial mat bacterial communities from mineral coupon in-situ incubated in ocean water Damariscotta River, Maine, United States -... | ecosystem: Environmental > Aquatic > Marine >... | reverse complement strand
ATGAGTTTTCACCTGTAAATGATTTTTTTCTTAACGCACAGTAAGTTGAGCTATTGGATATCTGTTAGGTTAAATAACGGGTTAGATGGCCTGAGTAGCTGTCTTAATCAAGGCAAGAAACATGAGTTTTCACCTGTAAATGATTTTTTTCTTAACGCAGAGTAAGACAGCTAATTGGGTCATATCACCCGTTATTTTTTTAGACATTGAACCTAAAGTGCAATACATCGCCCTCTTTTACCAAGTAATCTTTACCTTCCAAGCGCAATTTACCCGCTTCTTTACAACCCGCTTCACCTTTAAATTGAATGAAATCATCATAAGCCATAGTTTCAGCACGAATAAAGCCTTTTTCAAAATCCGTATGGATCACTCCTGCACATTGTGGCGCTGTTGAGCCAGACTTAAACGTCCATGCGCGGACTTCTTTGACTCCTGCTGTAAAATAAGTTTGTAATCCCAATAAATCATGTCCTGCTCTAATCACTCTATCTAGGCCCGCTTCTGTTAGTCCTAGCTCCTCCATAAACATCTCTTTATCTTCGTCGTCTAATACAGCTATTTCTGACTCTATTACAGCACAGACAGGTACAACAGAAGAGTTTTCAGCGGCTGCCATATCTCGTACTTTATCTAAAAATGCATTGTTTTCAAATCCATCCTCTGCAACATTGGCTATATACATCACAGGTTTTGCTGTGATAAAACTAAATTCTCTGATGACTTCTTTTTCTTCTTTATACAATTCCATGGCTCTAATTGGATTACCGTCCGATAATTGAACCACAATTTTTTCTAATACTGCCGCACGTGCTTGTGCATCTTTATTACCTGATTTCGACTGTTTTTGAGCTTTAAGTAAACCACGTTCGGCTGAATCTAAATCAGCCAATGCTAATTCAGTATTAATGGTTTCCACATCATCGAGAGGTGAAATCTTTCCATCAACATGCACCACATCATCATCCTCAAAGCACCTAACCACATGTGCTATTGCATCTGTTTCACGAATATTCGACAAAAATTTATTGCCTAAGCCTTCGCCTTTTGAGGCGCCAGCTACCAAACCTGCAATATCAACAAACTCCATAACTGTGGGTAAAACACGTTCAGGATTAACAATCTTTACCAATTCTTTTAAACGAGGGTCTGGTACTTCAACCATCCCTACATTTGGTTCTATAGTACAAAAAGGATAATTTGCCGCATCAATACCTGCTTTGGTGAGTGCGTTAAATAAAGTTGATTTTCCGACGTTGGGTAGACCAACAATGCCACATTTGAAGCCCATAATATTATATATACTATTTAAAGCGGCGAATTCTAACAAATTCAAGCCATAAAAGATATATTCATAATTAAAAATCGTTGCTATTATAATCTGTAAAATTGGTGTAATTAAAGATTAAAAAATTTATAATTCAATCATGTTAAATTATTTCTTCAAACAAACTCTTTTGCCTAATGGTTGGCACAATAATGTTAAAGTTACTATTGATTCAAATGGTTTTTTTACAGCCATAGAACCAAATTCAAAAACTGTTGGCAATGATTTTATATTGGATTGTGTGATTCCATCTATGCCAAATTGCCACTCTCATGTCTTTCAACGCACCATGGCTGGCTTAACCGAATACAAAACTTCAGAAAATGATAGTTTTTGGTCTTGGCGAGATTTGATGTATCAATATGCCAATCAAATTGACGCACAGCAACTTTATCACATCGCCTGTTATGCATATTCAGAAATGTTGCAATCTGGTTTTACTTCAGTTTGTGAGTTTCACTATATTCATAGGGATCTAAAAGACAGTGACAATGTTGAAAACATGTCTTTGGCCATTATCAAAGCCGCCCACGATATAGGTATTAGCTTAACACTGTTACCAGTACTCTATCAACAAGCACATATTGATGGTTCTTCATTAAATGAATTACAACAACGGTTTTATTTATCAACCGCAGAGTATATTGAGTTGTATCGATCTCTTGAAAAACAATTGTATCCTGGACAGAACATCGGTATTTGTTTTCATTCTTTACGCGCTGTTTCAATTCTACAAATACAAAAGGTATTGACCGAATTAGAAAATGGTCAACCTATTCATATTCATATTTCAGAACAAACTGCAGAAGTTGAACAAGTGCAAGAATACACGGGCATGAGACCTGTTGAATTACTATTTGACCACTTTGATGTCAATGAAAATTGGTGTTTAATTCACGCAACTCATCTGAATCACGATGAAATAAAACTGATCGCTCAGTCTAAAGCAATTGCAGGTATCTGCCCTATGACTGAAGCCAATCTCGGTGATGGTGTATTTCCTTTGTCTCAATATATTAAACAAGATGGCATCCTCGCAATAGGATCAGATAGTCATATTTTGATCAACCCATTTCAAGAAATTCAGTTATTAGAATATTCACAAAGATTACAAGATCAACAACGGATAATAGCAAGCACTCAATCCATTCAAAACGTGGGCACTTTACTTTGGAACAAGTCTGTTGAGGGAGGCTTGAATGCAAGTCAGTTACCTGTTGCAGGAATTCAAGTTGGACAATTAGCCAATTGGATGACCATTGATTCTCAACATCCATTATTAACTAACTTAACAGGTCCAACTAGCTTAGACACTGTAATTTTTGCAAGTAGTCAAATCAATACAACTACATACATAAAAGGTCAAAAATTTGAACATATTGAAGAAAACAGGGTTCAAAGTTATAAAAACACCTTAAAAACATTAAGATAGTTACTATTTATTCAGTTATTTTGCTAAAATTCGCGGTCGATTTTATTATAATGAACTACAAATAGGATAATACCATGGCAAGAGTTACAATTGAAGATTGTTTAGAACATGTTGAAAATCGTTTTGCATTAGTGCAATTAGCTGCTAAACGTGCCCGTTTAATTGCTAATGGACAAGCACCGATGGTTGAAGAAGAAAATGATAAGCCAACAGTATTAGCTTTACGTGAAATCGCTGCTGGATTAATGACAGAAGAAAAATTAAAAGAATTAGAGCTTGAAGAGAAACGCGCTAGAGAGCTTGATGAATGGAATGCAGCCGCAGAAGAACAAGATTCTCAAATGATGTAAATTACATTATTATTGCAATTTAACAATGCGATGGTTAAATATTAACCCATCAACTTTCAACCATCGCAAAGTCATTAATTATTGCTTATCACTTACTTTTTTCAGAAAGACAGTCTAGAATGACATATGACCTCATTCATATCAACAATAGCAAACAAGAAAAACGCACTGGTTTTTTTCAATTATATATAAATCAATCGTGACAGAAACTGAACTAAATTCCATAATTAACCACCCGGCTGTTATTGCTGCGTATAAAACATTAACTCAAAACACTCTTATTTACCTCAATAAAAGTGAGCAACTATTACTCGACAAAGCTTTTCAGTTTGGAGCTCAAGCCCATATTAAACAGTTTAGAAAATCAGGTGAGCCCTATATAACACACCCAATCACTGTGGCCAGCATTTTGTCCGAATTACATTTTGACATCAATACTTTGTGTGCAGCCATTCTACATGACACAATTGAAGACACCGAGATTACAGAAAAAGATATCTCGAAAAAGTTTAATAAAACTATTGCCTACTTAGTCCAAGCAGTCACTAAACTGGATAAACTTAAATTTCGAAATTTAAAAGAAGCACAAGCAGAAAGTTTTGTCAAAATGCTTTTTGCAATGGCCGATGATGTGCGAGTAATTATTATCAAACTGGCAGATAGGTTACATAACATGCGTACTATTAATGCCATGAGTGAAGCCAGTCGTAAACGCATAGCTAGAGAAACACTTGATGTTTTTGCTCCAATCGCTGAAAGACTCGGCTTAACTAAAATTCAGTATGAAATGGAAGACCATGCTTTTTATGCATTGTTACCCAATGTCGCTGAAAAAATAGTAAACAAAGTTAAAGAATATTCGGGTAATAGAAAAGAAGCCATCACCCAAATTCAAAATAAAATAGTTAAGTCTTTACTCCACTCAAACTTGAATGCTGAAGTAGATGGCCGTCAAAAATCCATATACAGTATCTATAAAAAACAAAATAAAAAGAACTTAGATTTTGAACAAATTCATGATATCTATGGAATCCGGGTTATCGTAAAAACTGTACAAGACTGTTATATAGCTTTGGGTGTTATTCATGGACTGTATACACCAAGAGAACAAAGTTTTAAAGACTATATTGCTGTCCCCAAAAGTAACGGTTATCAATCAATTCATACATTAGTGACCGGTCCATACGGACTTGCTATTGAAATTCAAATCAGAACAGCTGAAATGGATGCTGTCTGTGAGTCAGGTGTTGCCGCTCATTGGATGTATAAAACAGATAATGCTGGCACTAATTCACGCTTAACCTTAGCTAGAAACTGGCTAGGTAGCTTATTGAGTTTACAAAAAGAAACAGGCAGCTCATTAGAGTTTTACGAAGACATGAAACGAGATTTTATTACTGATGAAATCTATGTATTTACCCCAAGAGGTAGAATAATACAATTGCCTATAAATGCCACAGTTCTTGATTTTGCTTTTTCAATCCATACCAATATTGGCTTTAAAGCAATTGCCGCTGAAGTCAATGATAAGCAATCCTCTTTAAAACAAAAACTCAGTACAGGACAAACGGTTAAAATAATTACAGGTGATGATACAAGTGTCAAAACCGAATGGTTACAACACGTAACAACCAGTAAAGCGAGAACGGCAATTCGCCATGAGTTAAAACAAATTAAAGATGAAGATGCTATTTTTGTTGGGCATAAAATGTTAGACAGAGCTTTGGATACATTTGGTTCTTCCTTTGATACTTTGGATAAAAGATCAATTAAAAGAGTCTTAAAATATTATAAGAAAGAAAGTATGGATGAATTATTAAAATCCTTTGCATTCGCCGAATTATTACCATCATTAGCCGCTAAAAAACTTTTACCTTTATTAAAACAAAGAGGTTTAAATAAAGATTATTCACCCAAAGAAGCCTTTGCAATCACAGGAAAAGAAGGGTCAATTATTAATTACCCTCATTGTTGTGAACCCATTTTTAATGATGATATTGTCGGTTTTTTAAGCCACGCAAAAGGCATTGTGGTACACAGAAAAAATTGTGCAAATCTTGAAGAGCTTGAAAAACATCCAGAAAGAATGGTACGCATGAAATGGGACTTGGAAAAAGATATGATGTTCCAAACCACTATAAATATGGACGTTATAAACAAGCAAGGTGTGCTGGCGAAACTAGCCAGTGTTGTCGCTGATAACCAAGGTAATATAGAAAGATTTGAACAGGTTGACCGTGATGGCAACTATTCTGGACTTGAGTTTCATTTAAGCATTGTAGATACAGATAAGCTAGATAATATTTTATATAAATTAAGACAATTACCAGAAGTACTAAAAGCATCTCGTAAAGAATTTAAAACATAAAAACTGGAATTAATCATGAGAAAAATAATACATACCAATAAAGCACCCGCAGCGATAGGTACATACTCACAAGCCATTGTACATGGTGATTTACTGTACACTTCGGGACAAATTCCTATTGTTCCTGAAACAGGTGAAATGTTGGAAAAAGATTTTTCACAGCAAACTCATCAAGTTTTTAAAAACTTAAACGCACTGGCAGAAGCAGCAAACACCAGCCTACAAAACACCATTAAACTCAATATTTTTGTACAAGATTTGTCACACTTTGCCACATTGAACACAATTATGGCCGAGTATTTTCAGGAACCATACCCAGCAAGAGCTGCTATCCAAGTAGCGGGATTACCAAAAGACTCCATGGTAGAAATGGATGCTATCATTGCTATTTCATGAGCACCCTATTGATAATATATTTTTTTATTGAGATTAAAGCCTAAAAAGGTAGTGCTCAGTTTAAGAATTTTTTTTTGGCAACCACTTTCTTAAACTTAAACCCAGTAATAACAAAAGAGAGATTATTTGTAACCAAAAGGGTATAAGCCCCGTATGGGTTTTCAAATGCTCTGCTACATTAATGTCATTGCTTGATACCAACCAATTGATTGCAAAGCCACTGAGTAAGGATGTCGACATTATGCCCAATAAATATAGCAACATAGTGCGCCTTCCCATTTGTTGATTGATTATTCCCAAAGTTGCCATATTGGTTGCTGGACCAGCCATTAAAAATACAATCACTGCACCCGGAGATATTCCTGCCATTAAAAATCCAGCTGCTATAGGGGTTGAAGCAGTAGCACAAACATACATGGGTATTCCCACCACCAACATAACCAACATACCGGTCCATCCTGTGCCATATTTTATCAATAAGTCACTGGGCACAAAAGTTTGTACTATGGCTGCAAACAACAATCCTATAGCTAACCAGAATATTATTTCATCTAGCAGATTAGTAAAAGCATATTTCACACCAGAAAATATTTTAGATAAATAATTTTCGTTCTTAACTTCTTCTTTACTACAACAACTATCTTTTTCAGTTGGTTGTTTTTTATCTTGAGACTGCGATTTTGATGAACAACAACTAGTTTCAATGTTTTTTTTGTCTATTTCATCATGCTCTGCATCAAAAAAATTAACCAAAGTACCTGTAGTAATTGCCGAAAACAAAGCAATAATTGGTCTAGATATAGCCATAAAGGGCCCCATCATTGCGTAAGTTATGAAAACAGAGTCCACTCCTGTTTCCGGTGTAGATACCAGAAATGAAGTAGTCGCAGATTTTGAAGCACCTGCATCCCTTAAACCCATAGCCGCAGGAATAACACCACAGGAACATAAAGGTAATGGTGCACCTAAAATAGCTGCTTTAATAATTGAAGCAAATCCTGGTTGACTTAAATGCTTATGTAAAAACTTAGTGGGTATTAAAGTTTTGAAAACTCCTCCTATTAGCAAGCCAATGACCAGCCAAAAAGAAGCATCTAAAGCTAAATCATAGAGGCTATAAATTAAATCTTTCATATTAATTCTCTAATGCAGATAAAATGGAGCAATGTGCGGCTGTTTCATTTCCACCACAACATGAGGTATGAATTTTTTTTAAAGCCATTTTGATTTTTGATAATTCATTAATTTTTTTAGAAATCTCATCAAGCTTAATTTGAGTGAAACTTTTTACTTCTTGGCAGGTATGTTCATCTTTAGTGACTTGAATGGCCAATAAATCCTTAATTTCTTTTAATGTAAAGCCAACTAGTTTTGCTTTTTTAATAAATTTTAAGCGGGTTATAGCCGATTCGGGATAATCTCTATATCCATTTTCAAGCCGTTGAGGCTCAGCAAGTAAACCCTGTGATTCATAATATCTTAAAGTTTGAATGTCTATGCCTACTGATGTAGATAAATTTCCTATTTTCATGACGTTAGTTATTAAAAAAAAACCATTATAAACCCTAAAGTATACTAAAGGGTCAACTCAATTTTAAAGAACTAGCGCCTATTGAGAGTTAATAAAAAAAAAGCCGTAAAATCAATGGAAATCGAGAGAGGATGATTTCTATTAAATTTACAGCATTCAGTATAAGGCTTACTTAATGATTGAATTTAATAATACTTACAAGTTGACAAATGTGATGCGCCTCACGTTTTTTAGTACATATATTAATAATACAGACTTTTCACCTTATTAAAATCACCTATAAAGAGAGATATAAATATTTATAGCTGTCGTTATTAAATCTTGTCAAAAATTGTCACATTGATCAAAAGTGAAAGAAGAACTATCTTAATTAACTAATCAACAAAAACATTTTGATACCAATCTGCCCACAATACCAAAGCACCTGAACTACCAGAAAGTGCGGTTGGGGTATTATCATCATTACCCATCCAAAAAGTTGCCAAGTACTGATGATCATACCCTACATACCAACTATTTTTCCCTTGATTAGTTGTACCTGTTTTCCCCAACAAGCCTTTAAAACCATATTTATAAGTCAATTTTGAAGCTGTTCCTTGGGTTGTCACTTTGTGCAAAACAGAATTAATCACACCTACTGAAGATTCAGAGAGCTTCAAATTATTTCTCTTTCTTGGCTTTCCCAACAATTCATTATTGTTATCAGTAATATGACGAATTGACAACAATTGTTTTTGTTGCGTTTGCGAAGATAAAATCAAATATAAATTCGTCACTTCAAGAGGGGTTAGCTCTGTCGCTCCTAAAAATACAGAAGGATGATTTGTGCGATTAATACTTAGTCCAAGATTTTCCAAAAAACTAACAAATTTATTAACGCTTAATTGCAACCCTAAATCAACAGTCGCTTGATTACGAGATTTTATTAGTGCTGTTTCTGCCGTTATTGTCCCAAAACTCTTATTATCATAATTTCGCGGATTCCAAAACTCACCTTGCTTAGTTTTAATTTTAAGCGGACTATCATCAACTAGCGAATTCATATCAAAATCAATCATTTTTTCCAATGCTGCAAGATAAACAAAAGGTTTTATTAGTGAACCAATTTGTCTTTTTGATAATAATGCCCTATTAAAATAACTAATATTATTCTTTGCACCTTTTATGGCCAAAATCTCACCTGTTTTGGCATGGCTAACAACCCCTGCTGACTGTACACCTTTTTCCAAACTATCAGTTTTTGTCGATAATGTTTTATTCATTTGATTCTGAACAAATGGATTAACCGTAGTAAATATTCTCAATCCTTCCTGATTTAAATTATTTTTTGTAAAAGATTGTGATAATTGAATACTGACTAAATCAATAAAGTCTTTATATTTATGTTCCGAAAATGTTTTATTTAAATTAACATCTAGCGGTGTTTTTTTTGCTTGTAACCACTGTTTCTTATTAATAACAGAGGTTTCATACCACACATTTAGCACCGTATTTCTGCGTTTAAGGGCTCTACTTTTTTGTCTAATAGGATGATACCAAGAGGGTCCTTTAATAATACCAATCAAAAGAGCTTGTTCTGGGATTGATAATTGTATGGGTTGCTTTGAAAAATAATACTGAGAGGCTTGTTTAATCCCATGAATTGCAATACTGCCTTTTTGACCCCAATAAATTTCATTAAAATAATTTTCTAAAATTTGACCCTTATCAAACTTCTGTTCTAACATGATGGCTACAACAGCTTCATTGGCTTTTCTAACCCAGCTTTTTGCTCCATAATGCAGCCTATTTTTTATTAACTGTTGCGTTATTGTTGATCCTCCTTGCACCACTTTCCCTGCAAAAATATTTTTAACCAGTGAGCGAATGATGCCAAAAAAATCGACTCCACTATGATGCTTAAAGTTTCTATCTTCAATGGCTTGTAATCCTTTTACCATGGTATTGGGAATTCTAATTAATTGAATTGGCTGTCTATTTTCAAATTGACTTGAGTAAAAATGGCCTATCAACAATGGTTCAAGTCTAACTATGGGAAAATTTAAACCATTAATTATATGCTTATCTAAATTAAATATAACTCTTTTGGGTTTCTCAACTTGATCGACAAATCTAAATCCTTTGGTAAATATTTCGAAGCGATTAAGATTGATTGAGTATTCACCAATTCTTTCTGGTTGAGATTTTCGTTTGTACCCAAGCACGTCTAATTCATACTTAACCTCATTAATATTGATTTTCTTTCCATCATATAAATTGAGTTCACGAGCATATATCGATGAAGGTACAGACCAATGGTAGTCAACAAATAAACTATTCACTACCAACTGAAGGTAAAAATACCATGGTACAAATAATCCAATAACAAGACCAGGAAAAAACCACAATAGAAACCTTAATATAAATCTATTCTTAGTTTTTTTTACTAAACCATTACTCCTTTTTTTTCTTGGTTTTTTCGTATGTTTGGTGACTTTTTTAGAAATATTTGATACCTTTTTCAATTGAATGGTGTGTATTAGTGGTAATTAAATAATATTAACATGCTGTTCAGTTTAATATACTAAAATACTATGGAATTAAATTAAATTAGAGAATATAACAATGAAAATTTTACACACTATTTTACTTACAGGCTTAACATCTTCTGCGATTGCAGATACCACATTAACCTTTACAAATAACAAAGATAATGTTGCTATGAAAATGCAGTTTGCCAATAATCTGATGCGAGCTACTTCTCTTGGAGATGGCAGCACATATATGATTTATGATGCGAATAACACTACATTTACAACAATTATGACTGACAAGAAACAGTATTTTGTTATGGATAAAGAAAGTATAGAAAAGCTAGGTGATGTTAGCGCCATGATGGAAAAAATGTTAGATGAACAGTTAGCTAACATGCCTGAGTCACAGCGTGAAATGATGCGGGGCATGATGGAGAAAGCCATGAAAGCCAGGATGCCCAAACAAGCACCAAAAGCCAGCTATAGTTTTAATGGTAAATCTGCTTCCTACAATGGCATTGATTGTGAAGTTGTGACAAAAAAGGCTGGGAAAAATAAATCAGAATTTTGTGTGACTAAGTTTTCCAACGTAGGCATGAGCGCAGATGAATTTTCGGTTATTACCTCATTCCAACATACAATTGAAGGTTTAGCTCAACAATATGGACAAGATCATTCTATGGACTTTTCTAGTTTAGGGGATTATATTCCTGTCAAATATAAACAACAAGGGGAATCAGGCACACTAAAGGATGTTTCACACGATAAAATCGACCCAAGTATGTTCACTATACCAGAAGGTTATAGCCAGATGAAAATGCCATTCTAATTTTTTCGATTGATTTTGTTTCATAATAAACTCTAACTATTATCGAGCATGTAAATATAGATAATTCCAACTGAACAAGTTGGAATTTTTCTCGTGTAAATTAATTAACTTTGTTAATATACTCCTTCAATTTGTATAGGCTTATTTATGAAAAATGATTTAGATTTGTCAGTAGTTGTCCCCGTTTATAACGAACGAGATAATATAATTCCTTTGGTAGATGAAATTGTTACGGCACTCACAGACTTTGTAAATTTTGAAATCATCTATGTTAATGATGGCAGTACTGATAACACTTTACAAGTCTTAATGAATAAGCAAAAATCTTGCCCGCAATTGCGTGTCATCAAACATGCTCAAAGCTGCGGTCAAAGTTATGCTGTAAGGACTGGTGTAAAACATGCCACTGCGCCATGGATTGCTACATTAGATGGTGATGGACAAAATGTGCCTGCAGACATCCCAAATTTATATAAAAAAGCCATGGATGCTAAAGCAGAAGATAATATATGGTTGATTGCAGGTTGGCGAAAAAAACGCAATGATTCTTGGCTAAAACTCAAATCTTCAAAATATGCCAATGCTATCCGTTCTTGGATGTTAAAAGATAAAACCCCTGATACTGGTTGTGGCTTGAAAGTTTTTCGTAGAGATATTTTTATTGATTTACCTTCATTCAATCACATGCACCGTTATTTGCCTGCTTTGTACCAACGAGCGGGTGGCAATATCGAGAATATTGAAGTTGCTCATCGTCCCCGTGAAATGGGCGTCAGCAAGTATGGTTTTTGGAATCGAGCTATTGTTGGCATATCTGATTTATTTGGTGTTTCTTGGTTAATAAGACGTGGTAAACGTCCTGAATTTTCTGAACAAATTCCCAAACAAATTCAAGACTAATGACAATTAATTTTTGGTTAACTATAGGCTTTTTGGGACAAGCCCTTTTTTCAACACGTTTTGTCATACAATGGGTCGCCACTGAAAAAAATAAAAAAAGTGTCATACCTACAGCCTTTTGGTATTTTTCTATTGCCGGAAGTCTTACATTATTATCATATGCACTCTATCGCCGTGACCCTGTTTTTGTTTTAGGACAGACTTTTGGTGTATTGATTTATCTAAGAAATTTGTACTTTATCCATCCCAAGTTCATGAAAAAACTCATTGCTATCATTGTCATATATTTTTCTGCCTTGATGTTTTACTTATTTTCTTCAGGTTATGTGGACCCTGAGCAGATCAAACAATTACGTAGCAATAACACATTAAAAGATACCATCTGGCAAGTTATCGGATTTATCGGTCAAATCATGTTTTCTATGCGTTTTATCCTACAATGGATTGCATCAGAAAAGAAAAAACAAAGCGTTATGCCCATTTCTTTTTGGTATTTTAGTATGTTTGGAAGCATCACATTGTTGTCCTATGCCATTTTTCAAAAAGACCCTGTTTTCATTCTGGGTCAAAGCTTTGGTATGATTGTTTATTTAAGAAATCTTTATTTTATATTTAAACCTAATGATTGAAGAGAACAGAAATAACTATACTTTCTTGCTTTTTGCAATCACAGCTGTGGTCATTTTTACAGGCATTGGCTTGCGTGATCCTTGGCCACCTGATGAACCTCGTTTTGCCTTGATGGCCAAAGAAATGTGGGACACAGGTCAATGGTTTTTCCCACATAGGGGAGGAGAAATATATCCAGACAAACCACCAATGGTCATGTGGATGATATTATTATTCTATGGTTTGCTTGGCAACTTAAAAATTGCCTTTCTATTACCTTCTGCGATTTTGTCCATGTGTACCCTATGGATGACGTACGATATTGCCAAACGTTTATGGAATCCAACAATAGCTTTGCATGCTGGATTTTTATTAGCGTTAACCTTACACTTTATTTTACAAGCCAAGAGTGGGCAGCTTGACGCACCTGTGGCTTTTTGGGTCATGTTAGGCTGTTATGGACTTTTACGGCATTTGATTTTAGGGCCCGCCTGGAAATGGTATTATTTAGCATTTTTCGCTATGGGAATGGGTATTATCACTAAAGGTGTTGGTTTTTTACCTGTTTTAATGTTATTTGCCCTCATTATCTATCCCCCTTCATGGCAAAATAAATGTAACAAACAATGGTTAAAATGGTTAGCTGGCATTCTGTTTTTATTGCTAGCAGTCTCTCTGTGGTTGGTACCAATGCTAATTCAAGTTGAAAATAACCCCACAACTGATGTATTAGCTTATAGAGATAATATCCTACTTAAACAAACAGTTAATCGCTATGCTAATTCTTGGGCTCATCACCAACCCTTTTATTATTATGTATTATCAGTTATTCCTTTGTTTTGGCTACCTCTTTCTTTATTTATTCCTTGGCTGATCACACCTATAAAACAAGCCTTTAAAGACAGAGAAAGGAGAGTTATTTACCCTCTAACTATGGTGTTTTTTGTTCTCTTCTTTTTTAGCTTTTCAAAAGGCAAAAGGGCTGAATACATGTTACCGATTCTACCTATGTTTGTTCTAGTCATTGCTCCCTATTTTGAATTATTAATGAGCAAAAAAAGCCTACAAAAACTTATCTTTGCCATCATTTTAATATTCTCCGCAGTATTCTCAATTCTTGGTTTTGCAGGTGTATTAGAAGTTGAAAAAATCACTCTATTAACCGCTAAATATTTAGTTAATCCTTGGTATTGGATGACTTGTTTAGGTTTTTTTGGATTACTTTTAACATTTATTTATAGGAATCAAGTCTTTAAACTCTATACACTATTCATGTTTGGACTGTGGCTAAGTTATGGCTTATGGGCTGCACCATTAGCTGATAAAGCCATGTCAACTAAGCCAATGATGCATGCAATTGCTAAAGTCATTCCCCAAGATGCTGAACTAGGATTGGTTGGTATGCGTGAAAAATTACTTTTACACACTCAATGGGAAACAACGCATTTTGGTCATCATAGGCCAAATGAAGAACAACAACAAGCTGCGATTAATTGGCTTGAACAAAATTATAACAGATACATTTTAGTTAATAATCACTACTTGAATGCATGTTTTAGTATTGAAAATAGTCTTGATTATGAGTCCTTTCATAAAAATAAATGGCTGTTGTTTAATTGGGAAACACTAGATAAAACTCATTGTGTAATCAATACTAAAAAATACCAAAGCTTTAGTAAAAAAGTGATCCAATAAGTTCAGTCTTGGTTTTATTAATTCTACTTTTTATTCCTTGCTTTTTATCAACCAATAAATAAATATCACAATCAAAACAAATGTCATTGAAAACCATTGGACTGCATAGCCTATGTGCTTACTTGCAGGCATGACAATAGGATTCCACTCTCTTTTAAAACCATGGTCTTGGTCTTTATTCAACCAGAGGATTTTGGAGCTAAATAAGCAATCTAGATCTTTGCATAATTTTTCATAGTAAAACAAAGAAATTTTATCTTCTTCATAATAGGTAATAATTTGATTTTTTTTATCCTTGTCTAATTGAATTTCTCCTAACTGCATACCTACTTTAGGTGGGTAAGTTAACTGACCTTTAAGCATGGTAATTTGTGGGTTGATTATTAAACGATCAGCCTCAAATTCTTCTTTTGCAACCCAGCCTCTGTTTACCATAATAATGGTTTTAATTTGCTTAATGAAAAATGGTGTAAATACATCATAGCCAAAGATCTGATCCTTAATTTGGTTATCTAATAATAATTGTGGTGCATCATTTATATAATGACCTGATAATTGTACATTGGCATAATTTGGTAATTGCTTGAGTTGTACTCTACTATCAACCTTAGAGATTGTACTGTCTGCCAACAACACCATCATTTCTTCTTTTTCTTGAGCCCTATTAAGCTGCCAAAAACCTAAGTTCATCATTAAGATAACAAAAAAAAGTACCATTAAGGTTGGTATCAAAGGTAAAGTTTTCATTTATCCAAGAATTTTTTTGAGAAAGACTGAGGCAGTAAATCATTCATATTAAATGAACTAACTTTATTATCATGAAAAACACATATCTCTGTATTGGCATCACTAAATTCTTTAATCTTTTGTCGACAACCGCCACATGGTGTGACCAGTTGATAACCAGAACTCACAATCAAGATTTTTTTGATTTGTTTTCCACCAGTTAAAATCATATTTGATATTGCTGAACCCTCTGCACAGACACCCAAAGGATAGGCTGCATTTTCAACATTGCATCCTGCATGTATAGTGTTATTTTCATCAATTATTGCAGCCCCAACACAAAAGCGAGAATAAGGAGCATAGGCATTTTTCATGGCCTTTTGAGCTTTAGAGATTAAAGCTTCATGCACTGAATTTAATTTTGTCATAGTACAATAGTTATATTCGGTTGTGAACAATATCGAATAATCAAAAGCTTTTCAACTTATTTCAACAATTTCATTGGCAATGTTTTGCCTAATCACTTAAAATACGCGCGCTTGTCAGCTATGCCTGATGGGTAAATCTGATCGATGCGAATGTTCAACGCTCGATTGGTTATAAAAATTAATAACGGAGAAAAGTCATGTTGACTGCAGAACAATCGCAAAAAATTATCAACGAATATAAAACAAGTGAAAATGACACGGGTTCATCTCAGGTTCAAATCGCTTTATTAACAGCGCGTATCACTTACCTTACTGAGCACTTCAAATCACATAAAAAAGATCTTCACTCAAGAAGAGGACTTTTGAAATTGGTTAATCAACGCCGTAAGTTGCAAAAGTATTTAAAAGGTAAAGATGCAGAAGGTTATCAAAAATTAATAGACTCATTGGGTCTACGTAGATAATAAATGGAATTTCAAAAAGGTACTTAATAAAGTGCCTTTTTTTATAGGCAAAGAAATAATAAACATAGAAGGTAATAAATAAGTATTACTTTAAATTAAAAGTGAAATTTACATCAATATGTAAACTTCTCTAAAAACAATAGGTGAAAATAGCAGTGGCTAAATATACAAAGAAATTTCAGTATGGTAATCATACTGTAGAGTTGGAGACTGGTGAAATTGCACGTCAAGCAAGTTCAACAGTTATGGTAAAAATGGGAGATACGGTTGTCATGGTTGCAGTCGTTGCTAAAAAAGAGGCAAAGCCTGGACAGAGCTTTTTTCCATTAACGGTTAATTACCAAGAAAAGGCTTATGCAGCCGGTAAAATACCTGGTGGATTCTTCAAACGTGAAGGTCGCCCAACAGAAAAAGAAATTTTAATCTGTCGTTTAATCGATAGACCAATAAGACCTTTATTTCCAAAAGGATTTAAAAATGAAATACAAGTGGTTGCCACAGTTATTTCTTATTCAGAAGACATCGATGCTGATATTCCTGCATTAATTGGTGCTTCTGCTGCCATGAGCTTATCAGGCGCACCATTCCATGGCCCAATTGCTGCGGCTAAGGTTGGTTATGCAGAAGGTGAATATATTTTGAATCCAACTAATGAACAATTAGAAGATTCTCAACTTGAATTAGTTGTAGCTGGTACTGAATCTGCTGTATTAATGGTTGAATCAGAAGCTGATTTGTTATCTGAAGAAATTATGTTAGGTGCCGTAAGTTTTGGTCACCAACAACAACAGGTTGTGATTAATGCCATTAATGAAATGGTTACAGATTTAGGTGTAGAACAATGGGATTGGTCTGCTCCTGCTCTTGATCAAGGATTAGTCAATCAAGTGAAAGAAGCCATCGCTACTCCTTTAGTTGCTGCCTATAATACACAGGATAAAGCTGCCAGATATGATGCTTTAAATGACATGCGTGCAAACGCAATTGAATCATTAGTTTCAGGCGAAGAAGATTCTCCATCTGCAGATGAAGTAAAAGACATCATTGCATTAATTGAAAAAGCCCATGTGCGCAAGAAAGTTATTTCTGGTCAGCCTCGTATTGATGGCCGTGGTCCAGCTGATGTTCGAGATATAACCGTTCGTACAGGTGTATTACCTAGAACTCATGGTTCTGCATTATTTACTCGTGGTGAAACTCAAGCCATTGTTATGACTACATTAGGTACAGGTCGTGATGCACAGTTGATTGATTCTTTAGATGGTGAAGATAAAGATAAATTTATGCTACATTATAATTTCCCTCCTTATTGCGTGGGTGAAACTGGTTTTATGAGTGGTCCTAAACGCCGCGAAATTGGTCATGGAAAACTAGCAAAACGTGGATTAATGGCTGTCATGCCTAGTGAAGATGATTTCCCGTATGTTATTCGTGTGGTTTCAGAGATTACAGAATCAAATGGTTCAAGTTCAATGGCATCAGTTTGTGGTTCATCACTATCAATGATGGATGCAGGTGTACCATTAAAAGCCCCTGTGGCTGGAATTGCCATGGGACTGATCAAAGAAGGCGATGATTTTGCTGTGTTATCAGATATCTTAGGTGATGAGGATCATTTAGGCGATATGGACTTTAAAGTCGCAGGTACTGCTGATGGCATTACCGCGTTGCAAATGGACATTAAAATTGAAGGCATTACTGAAGAGATAATGCAAAAAGCCTTATCACAAGCCAAAGGTGGAAGAGATTATATATTAGGTGAAATGAATAAGGTTTTAAGCACAACACGTGAAGAAATGTCAGATTACGCACCAAAATTAGTAACAATTACGGTTCATCCTGACAAAATTCGAGATGTCATTGGTAAAGGTGGCGCAACAATACGTGCATTAACTGAAGAAACCAATACTGTAATAGAAATCAATGATGATGGCGTAGTAACCATCGCTGCAGTCAACGGTGATGATGCTCGCAATGCCGTTAAGCGCATTGAAGACATCACTGCCGATGTTGAAGTTGGTGCTGTTTACGAAGGTAAAATTGTTAAGATTATGGATTTCGGTGCATTTGTTAACTTATTACCAGGTAAAGATGGAATGGTTCACATTTCACAAATATCAAATGAACGTGTGGCTAATGTGACTGATGTGTTAACAGAAGGCGAAACAGTGAAAGTGAAAGTATTAGAAATAGATAAGCAAAACCGCGTAAGATTATCTATCAAAGCTTTACTTGATGATGAAGAAAAGAAAGAAGATTAATGACGTATCTTTAACTGAATCTGAAAAAGCCAAACAATTGTTTGGCTTTTTTGGTTTAGAACAATAAGAAATTGTGCTTAATTTTTATTTTTGCAACACATTTAGTATTTTTTACTTTCAATTTATTCAATAATTGATTAGCTTATTGTGTTAGCATTATCGTTTCATGAAAATGTTATATTAAAAAGTAAAGGAATTGTTTTGTTATACATCAAAGAGAATAAATGAGTAAATCCACAAGCTTACTAGGAAAATAAATATGAGAATATTCATTATATTTATAACTGTGCTTTTGTCTTTATTCAATTCATGCGTTCACAGTTCTGACATTAGTACTTTAATATCAATTAATAAGCAGTGGAAATTCTGCCCACTTGACTCATATCAACCCAATATAGACACTACTGGCTTAAATTGTCATGACATATCACTGCCCTCTGAATGGGAAAAAATAATACCGGACTATAATGGTTTCGGATTACTCTACTCACAGTTTAAACTACCAGATTCAAACTCACAACTAGGCATATATATACATAGGATTAGAGATGCTGACAAAATATTTATTAATGACCAGTTAATTGGACAAACAGGAGATTTTCCACCAAATTTCAAAAAAGCCGTCTTTTATTCTAGGCTCTATCCAATCGACTCAAACGTGATAAAGCAAAAAGAAGTGAATGAAATAAAAATATGGGTATTTAATGATGCACGACCAGGTGGAATCGTATCCGAAGTGCCTAAAATTGGTGTTTATTCGAAAATGGTTACTGATTATTATAAAAGAAATTTCATGGTTTTTTCTCTTATAATCATACTTGGAATGTTTAGTTTGTTTAATTTTATTAATTATATTTTTAATATTAAATCACATGAAAACTTGTTTTATGGCTTGTTTTTAATTTCATGGTCTGGTTATCTTTTTACTGGCAGCGATTTAATTGTTGTTAGTGGTTTATCTTTAAATGGTATTTTTAGAGTAAATGTAATTTTATTCTTCACAATATTTACTTCCTTTTTACTTTTTATATACGCATTCTTCAAACAAAGAATCCACCAACCGATTAAAATAATTCTCTTACTTGTTATGCTATGCATTCCTCTTAGCTTATTTATAAAAGAACTTAAACATTTGTATTATTTTGTCGAGTTAGTTGAAATTTTATCAGTACCTACCATATTTTATGCTTTTTGGTTGTTTTATAGCGTGGTAAAAGCCAATTTGCCTTATGCAAAAACCATGTCATTTGTTCTTTCTCTGTATATTCTTTTTGGCATAACAGAAATTTTCTTAGATTATTTTTATGCGAATGAAGCCACGACTTACAGTCCATTTGGCCCATGGATTCTATTTTTATTATCATTAGTGATGACTATTGTTGTAGGTCATAAAAATATGTCATATTTTGAAAAAGCCACTTATGATTCATTAACTCAGTCTTTACGCTTTGATATTTTTATCGAACGCTTGCATCGATTATTTTCTCGAGCAGAAAGAGATAAAAAATTGATTGTTACGATGATGATAGATTTAGATAATTTTAAACAAATCAATGATCAACATGGCCACATGCAAGGTGATAAAGTTTTAATTGCTGTGAATAAGTCCATACGCAATAATTTACGTCATTTTGATTTGCTAGGAAGATATGGAGGGGATGAATTTTGCGTGGCTGTTATGTTAGAAAATTCTGAAGACATAAAAATTCTAACAGAACGGATTCATGAACAAATCAATGGTAATGAAATCACTCTCAACAATAAAACGATTAATATAAGTGTCACTATTGGCGCGGTAGTATACAACCCTACCACAATGCAAACGACTCCTGTCAAACTTGTTGAATCCGCAGATGAACTTTTAATCAAATCGAAAGTACATTCTAAAGGCCGCATTCTATGGGCTGGTTTTTAATCACATCAAATGACTTGAAACATTATAGTAATAATGATTTACCAATTTTTTTTTCTAGCAGATTGGCAAATAACTGTGTGCCGCTTTTAACTTGATTTTGCCAGTCTTTGCCTGCATCATGATTCGCATCATCGCTGATAAACTTATAAGATTCGAACTCTATATTATGATGTTCACATACTCTTTTTAATGCATAACCTTCCATATCAACTAAATCTATTTCAACTTCCAGGCCTTCTAATTGTTTTTGAGCATGAGTAATAAAACTATCACTGGTGCCTAATAATATACCAGATTTTAACGGTAACCCTTCTCCCATAAGTGGTGTAATTCCTCTTGGAAAATTTAATCCTCTTACATCCATATCAGCTTGTATAAAGTGTGCAACCTTATGTAATCCCCTTAAACCAGAAATGCTACCAGCAGTTCCATAGTTAATCACCAAACTTGGTTTATGTATTAAGACTGCAGCATACAAATTTATACAGGCATTAACTTTACCAATACCCGTATGTATAACAGGAGCATATTTTTCTAAACCCCGAGCTTCATCTTCTAACGCCGTAACAATGATGTATTTCATAGAATGATTGATTTTTAAAGAGTGAAATTATATCCTATGTCTTTACATATCAATTAACAATAAAATGAAAACAGCCTTAATCACAGGTGCCAATCGCGGCATAGGCCTTGAGCTGGCCAAACAACTCTTTGAAAAAGACTACAATGTTATTGTTGCTTGCAGACAGTCAAGTAATGATTTAAATGCTCTAGGTTGCCAAGTTGAAACAAACTTTGATGTGGCTGATAGCGATTCAGTTAAAAAACTAGCTGATAAATTAAGCGATAAAAAACTCGATTTATTAATTAATAATGCTGGAATTTTGACCACTACCAGTTTAGATAATCTTGATTATGAAGCCATGCGTCAACAGTTTGAAATTAATACACTAGGCCCTTTGCGTGTCACAGAAAACTTTTTACCCAATTTAAGCCAAGGTTCCAAAATTGCCATCATAACCAGCCGTATGGGATCAATTGCCGACGGCTCGGGCGGTCAATATGGTTATAGAATTAGTAAAACGGCAGTTAATATGGCTGGCAATTGTTTAGCCCATGATTTGAAAGATCAAGGCATTGCTGTGGCTTTATTGCATCCAGGCTATGTACGCACAGGCATGACAGGCAATCAGGGGTACATAGACACAGATGAATCAGCTCGCGGTTTGATTCAAAGAATTGAAGAATTAAATATGGACAACACAGGTGGTTTTTGGCACACCGATGGGACCGAGTTGCCGTGGTAACAAGCACTATCATGTACAAAAATATAAAAATAATAGGTTTCGATGCAGATGATACGCTTTGGGTGAATGAGACTTACTTTCGTGAGGCTGAGCTTGAATTTGGGCAGTTAATGCAACGCTACGAAACCATTAATCAAATTGACCAAGAATTATTCAAGATTGAAATTGATAACTTACCTATCTATGGTTATGGTATAAAAGGATTTGTTTTATCTATGGTTGAAACCGCTATAAAACTATCAAACGGGCAAGTCAGTATAAAGACCATGCAAAAGATAATAGACATTGGTAAAGACATGTTAAATAAGCCAGTTGAATTGCTAGATGGAGTTGAACACGTTCTAAAAACTTTATCACAGACTCACCGTTTAATCATGGCAACAAAAGGAGATTTATTGGATCAAGAGCGTAAGCTTGAAAAATCAGGCCTATTAAAATATTTTCACCACATAGAAGTGATGAGTGATAAGAAAGCCAAAGATTATAAGAAACTATTAAGTCATCTGGACATTAATCCAGAAGAATTCCTAATGATTGGCAATTCTCTTAAATCTGATATTTTACCTTTGATAGAAATTGGTGCTCATGCTATACATGTACCCTTTCATACCACATGGCAACACGAAGAAGTTTGTCAAAGCCTGCTTAAAAATAATGAATACACAACAGTAGAAAATATTCGACAAGTACTGTCTGTTAATTTATAAACAGTTCAAACATTACAGATAAAAACTAATTACCTTTTGCATGATGTATTATTGGATAAAAAAAGCCCACAAAAAGTGGGCTTTAAAGCAAATGCTATTGTCTTATTTAAAACGATTGACCTGAATTAATCAAACCATAAGTTTCAGCTTTAGCTGCAGTAAAAACAAAATCGCTGGCCAATATTCCAGAACCTTCTCTTTGTAAAGAGTATCCTACTGGGGTTGAACTGGTTTCACTCACGCCAATATTGGTAGAAGTCATGCCTGATGCTGCACCATCATTGGCTGTTAATGTTCCTTCGTAACTCAAGAACTCAACAACATCTCCGGTACTATTCACTAATGCCATTCCATCTGGTGCGCCATTTTGTATACTACTAATATCAAAGGGTATCGTGCCAAATGAATTTTGTTGATTGGGTATTGTGCCTGATAAATTTACAGTTTTATAAACAGTACCACCATTACCATTGTATAAAATGATCTGCCAACCACTCAAGTCAATGCCTGCACCCCCTGCAACTTCTATAAATTCACCCACATCGGATGATGAATTATCATAATGAATTTCATTCATCCACACATCATTACTCACAACCGGTGCGGTGGGTGTACCACTGGCTTCAGAACTAACTGACGATACATTACCTGTTGAATCTACCGCATTTAACACATAATAATAGGTTGTGCCATTATTTACCGAAGTATCAAAATACATGGTGTCTGTAATGAGTGAGCCATTAACCTGAGTATAAGCGCCACCTGAAGATGTACTGCGCAATAAATTATAACCTGCTAAATCATTTTCATTGTTGGCATTCCAAGTCAGTGCAACCTGTGCATCACTGGCTGTAGCTGCTAAATTTTGAGGAGCAGAAGGTGCTGTAGTATCAGCAGCACATCCTTCAAAAGTTTGATTAGTGTTTTTATTGCCATTGGTTTTTGACCTTGGAGTTTGCCAAGTGAAATCTGTCACACTTGAACCTGTTCCACCTAATTGTAAAGAATGATTTCTACTGGTAGAAGATGTTTCCGTTACCCCAATATCGTTCGAAACCATACCACTAGCTGCTCCATCATTAGCAGTAAAACTGCCTTCATAGCTGATAAAATCTAAGACATTACCTTGCGTATCAACCAATGAAACCCCATCTGGTGAGCCATTTTGTAAACCAGAAAAATCAAAAGCTAAGGTTCCCATACAGCTTTCTTCTGCAGAAATTGTGCCGGACAAATCAACAATCGCATAGATTAAACCCGTACTTCCATTGTAGGCTTCCAGCGTCCAACCACTAAGATCTATACCCTCTGATCCAGCAACCTCTACTGATTCATTTCTGTCTTTACCTTTGTTGTCATAATGAATTTCATTTATCCAAGCAGTATTAGAACCCCCACCTGAGGATTGAGCGGTGACTGAAACTTCACTGCTATTGATGGATTCATTGCCTGTGGTATCACTGGCCGTCACTACATAGTAATAAGTAGTGTCACTAGTAATAGCTGCATCTGAATAGGCAGAAAGAGACAATTGATTGCTATTAATCTTAACAAAACCACTGCCTGAGGTTTGACTTCTATAAATATCATAGCCTGCCAAATCGGCTTCATTGTTATCAAACCAATCTAAGTCAATTGATGCGGCATTTGCCACGCCAGATAATCCAGAGACTTGACTTGGCGCTGTAGTATCACCACCACCGCCATTACAGACCAATTCAAATACACACTCTACCCATTCAGGGTGATCGACAAACGGATTGCGGTTACCTTGAAAGCTAAAAACAGCTTCTGTGTGTTGTAACTCGACTAAATCTACAGGATCATCATTGTGCCAAGTAATTAATACAGATAATAATCCCATATAAGCGGTTGATAGATTGCTGCCAGCATTTGAGTTTTCAATTAATGTTAAGTTATCGGTTAATATTAAATCAGGTTCCGAAACACCTGTTACGCCATGAATTCCACCTTCATAACGCACATCCATATACATTAAAGCTCGGGCTACATCACCTTTTCTACCTTGCCACACTTCCCACATGCCTTGAGTAAAAGAGCCTGCTGTCCAGTTTGAAAAACCAGGCCCGCCACGTGAATTATTAACAAGTGTTACTTTTTCTGAACAGCCAGATAAACAATAATCATAAGGCTTGTTACTTCTTGATGAATTGTAGCCACTATCTGCAATAAACAAATGGTGCATATCAGTATAAGGGTAGTTTGTACTGCCATCATTGGGAAAACCATAAGACTTTGGCCATGAATGTTCACGGTTATAAAAAGTATTTCCACCGCCTTCTTTAGCATTTGAATCATTTTGATAGATAGTGACAACATTTCCTGCATTATCTTGATCTTCATCAGCGATTTCCAATACATCCCATGTATCAACTGCAGAAGAAGTATATGGGAAACGTGTATGATCTTTGATCACATCATGAATGGTGTTTCTTAAGGTGGTTGGGTTGCTGTCATCGACCGAATTGTAATATCCAGTTGGTGCTTGACTAAAGGCGGTATTTGAAAAAGCAATAAGAACTATTGCGCGCACGAAAAAACGCTGTTTCAGCGTCGATTTTATTTTCATTCTCTCTCTCCGGGGTTAATTAAACGGGTCTGAACAACCTCTTATAATCATGTATAAATACTAT
>Ga0316204_10004604_pt1 | contig 24426 bp, 20 predicted proteins | sample 6monrhotite_MG_2_FD_205661 | JGI IMG/M metagenome (GOLD analysis project Ga0316204, IMG submission 205661) | Microbial mat bacterial communities from mineral coupon in-situ incubated in ocean water Damariscotta River, Maine, United States -... | ecosystem: Environmental > Aquatic > Marine >... | reverse complement strand
ATGCATAACCAAATGGATAAAGAAAAGAACATCTTATTTTCGCCAACAAGCATTAAGGCGGCTTTCGCCATGGTATATGAAGGGGCAAACGGTTCAACTCAAAAAGAATTTGAAAAGGTTTTCGCTTTTACCGAAGACAATGAGGCCTTTTTAAAAGAAATAGCTTCTCTCAAGAAAAATGCAGAAATCAGCAACTCAATATGGATTTTAGAAAAGTATGATGTTCTGAAAAGTTATATCAAGGCGGTTTCGGTGAAGTTTGATTCAGAACCATACAAAACAGACTTCAAGAATGATCCTAAAGGGAGTGCTGAGAAAATAAACAAGTGGATTGAAGAAAGCACCAACGGAATGATCACAAAGATGCTTACTGCGCAAGACGTCCAGGAATTTAAAATGGCAATTGTAAACGCAGTATACTTCAAGAAAAACTGGAAAAATCCTTTCAACAAGAAGTGGACGAAGAAACAAGACTTTAACAACCTAGACGGCTCAGTTACAGAGGTAAATATGATGCAGCAGTTAGACTATTATAAGGCTGGATCAGGTAATAATGAAAAGATTATTGAACTACCTTATGAAGGAGACGAAACATCTATGATCATCATTCTGCCTAAAAAGATGAAAAACTATGAATTGACAAATGATTTGTACAAAGAGCTGAATACAAAAATATACCAAAGAAAAGTCAATTTGAATTTACCTAAATTCACTTTCGGAACTCCAACTTTTCAGCTAAAGCCTTTTTTGGTGAAAATGGGATTAGTTGAATCTTTTTCAAATGGGGCAAATTTTAGCGGCATGCGAGCTGAAAACGACCTCAAAATTGGAACTGCATTACATAAGGCAAAAATAATTGTTAACGAAGAAGGAACTGAAGCAGCCGCAGCAACTGTGGTAGGCATGGTCAAAACCACTTCAGTATCTCAACCTACACCACCATTTGAATTCAGAGCTGACAAACCTTTTTACTACTTTATCAAAGACAATAAAACTGGGTCAATCATGTTTATGGGACGCATGAATAAAATGGATGCCATTTAGTTCTTCCAGGCTGAAGTGTAGTAGAGAATATGATCGCAATTGAATAGTTTAGGAGCATGATTCGGGTACTTAGTTAAAAAAGCATTCCAGTCTTTTTCATTTTGTTTCTCGGCTTCTTTCCACTCCATGTTTTCGTGTGCTATTTCATACATACATTTTAATTGCATTCTATGACACATAGCGCCGTAAGCTTTGTTAGGAGCAAAAGACTCCGCCAATTTGTAGAACTCTAAAGCTCTATGAGGATAGTTATAGTTCGTTTGATTTCTATTCATTTCGTCTCTATAACCTCCCCAAGAATACTCTGTGTAATAGTAAGAATTACCATTTACTGTCATATTGTAATAGGCATTACCTAACAAAAAGGCGTGTCTTGCCTTATCCTTGTCGTCATCTTTAATAAGCTTTTTTAGGCGCAGTATCTCTTTAACAAATTCAGGTTTTGTAAAGGTGTTTTCAGAAGGCTCATTGTAGAATCTGCCATAAATGTTTGTCTCAAAAGGATCATTCTCTAGCTCATTTTTATAGTAATAGTGTAAGTCGTGATTATGAACTTGCCAAACGCTATCTGGAATCGTTTCATAGATCTCAAGAGCCTTGGCAAGTTTATCTTCCCTGAAATACTGAGTTGCCCACAAGTCTGTTAATCTCCATTTAAATGGTTTCAAATCTGCTAACAAGAATTTTTCTAAAACCGTTTTATTCTCTTTGTTCCAAAGTGCAAATAACTCGTCTAGGTCTTCTGAATCGGCATTCTCATTTAACAAATCAAAGGCTTGATAACCGGGAGTTCTATCCCAATAGTTATGCCTTTCAACAATGTCCGTTCCTTTAACTTTACTCTCAAATAAAGCCGCCAGCACCACTTCCCCCTTCTCCAAATACCTTCTTGAAATAGTCATCATCAACTCAGATTTAAAGCGATCGTATCTGTAAACTTCCTCTTTATAGTCGTCCACTTCGATTAGGTGATTCATCAATTCAGTTTGAAATTCTTCATTCCACTCATCATTATACTTCACTAACGCTAAGAGATCAATCATGAACAGCTGCCCTTTGATTTTCGAATTGGGATTATTTCCTTTTGCCAGATTCGAATACTTAAGGGTGCTCTTTTCGTCATCCAACATGTTGCTCATATAAGACATACTAGTAAACCAAAGCGGACGATTAATTTTTTGTTCGCTCACCGTGACACTTTTTGCGTAATTCAGGACATCCTTTAAATAAGTTTTATTGGTGTTAAAGTTCTTTTCTTCGATAAACTTAAAAGCTTCGCATTCCCAACAATGCTGCCCAATCCCAGAGCCATAAGTAGAATAGTAATCAGAATAATACCAGTCTTCCATCTTATTTATTTCTCGAATAAGTAAGAGATCAATTAGTTCAGAGCTAGGGTCAAGATCAACTATTCTTTTTATTTGATTGAGCGCCTTTCCAGGATTTTTAAATGCTTGGATACTTAAGACAACAGCCTTTTCTTCATCATTTTGACATAGGTTAAGCACGGCGTCATACTCCTTTTGATCTTTACTGAACTTATTATAAATGAACTTACTCTTTGATTTACAGTTGTTAAAAATCTTCGACAACTCATACAATCTATTGATGTGACCTGAAGTATTGTTTGCGATATAAAATGCTGACCAAGACTTGATCACACTTTTTTGAGAAGAGGTCATCACATACGTATTGTGATAATGAGATGCCTGATCAGCCTCATTCAAATAGTAGCTCATCACCACCAGTTGGTAAGCATATCTCAATTTCAAATATTGATCGCTTGTTTGATTCATCTTGTTTTCTCCATAAACAATTAGACCTTCTACCTTGTCTACATCAATTCCTTTCTTTGACCACCTATCCCACAATATGGCTTGCTCAACGGTTTTTGCAAATATGATATAGTCAGATGCCTCTAGATGCTTGCCTGTTTTGAAATGAATCATTAAGCCATTCTGCTCAATACCCACAGCAGGCTTTCCGATTGGATAAGAATAAATGAGCTGATCAATTTCAGATCGCTCAACTGTTTGACCAAAGTAATTGTACCATTCATTCAAATTCTCTGTCGGTCCTGAGTAAGCATCTACTGCATATCCATTGAAGTAATGCGTGCTGTAAAACAAGGGAGACGAATCTGGCACATCTGCCAAATGTGACGAGAACAAACTAAACCTCAATTGCTCGCCATTAGGCCACCATCCGCAACTTCTTGAAACTAAAGGGCTACTCAAAAAGAGTATATACAGCATCCAATTTTTCATAATCATCTTTTGTGTTATTTCTTAGGTCGTAAAATATAATTCGCGTAGTATCTTGATTTATTTCATTGGCCAGCAGTTCAGCCGCCAAGGTGAGTTCACTTTCTTCACAAGATTCATATCGAATTACATCTCCATATCTGTAATAGAAATCTCCTATCACTGTATCTTTTTGAAATACATATTGATCTTCTTTCATTTTACTAAACAATGATCCACTTCGCAATTCATCCTCCTCGAATTCAGTTGTCAATCTGACAAATTCTTTACCTCTAAAAACGGCACACCATTCAAAGTTTGGGAGTGCAATATCCATTGATAAAGGATACTCTCCAAAGCCCAAATATTGCTTACCCAATTGATTATTTAAAATGGAATTATCCTCTTCAAAAGATGTCAAATCACCCATATTATAATACATCAACAAGCCTTTATCTACTGGAGGAACTCCCGCTAAATCAGGATATTTGTACTGATACAATCGGATGGTAGCTGAGAGTTTCTGATTTATGAATATTTTATTCATTTCATCCAAAAAATAGAAATACTTGTTCTTTATTGAGGGCATCCAATCACAATCAAACTGAACTTCTGAATATTCCCTTTCATTCATTCTATCTTCAATCTTATAAGAAATTTTTCTTGCCAAGTCAGGAATATCTGATGAATCAGTTCGGACAAATACATCTGTGGTAATGTAAACTACAGGGGTAATTTTTTGAGCAGGATTGGCTTCAACATCAACCACGGCAGTCGGGATAGCCTGCTCATCTTCCCAAACAACATCAAAGAGTCGAAGATAAATCTCTTCAACTCCCAAATCATTCAGGAAGGTATCTTGAGACTTATCTATTGTAAATTCAGTTTGCCAATGGTAAAAAGACCGAATGATGCGCTTTTCTGAAGCCGAACTCGTGCCAGTGCAATCTATCAAACACAATGTCAGACAAAAAAAACTGAATACGAAAATTATATAATGGTACTTCTTGAGCATCTGATCTCAATACTAGCCATTTCTTTACAATTTCAATATCAAATTAGAGCGCAGAATTTGAACCACTTATTAAGTGTAGGATTCAATCAATTATTTATGTGATAAAGACCGTCATTTCCTATTCCGACCTGAGGAGCTATTTTGGTAGCATCAAACTTTTTCTCAATTTCATATATGTTCTCCCAAAAGTCTTTGTGCTCGGGGTAATTTTTGCAGGCAGATGTCATTTTCTCTTCAGAATATTCAAAAGGAAAAATATGTATTGGCACTCTTGATTGACCATTGTCTTTGCCTAATACCGCAAGCATGTACACTTCTTTAATAGGGCCGTCTTCAATAGGGATGCAACCAATTGTTGCGCATCCGCCATGCATGTAAATTGCTCCACCTTTATCTCTCGCATCACTATTTAATTTATCGGCTTTGTTTGGGTAGGAAACTCCTAAAGACAAGAGAAAATTACTGTAGGGATTGAAATGCATAACATGATAATACCCTTCTGGAATTTGATAATCACCTTGAGCACGTTTTGGTCCAAGCTCGCCTGAAGTACAATTAAATCTGTATGATTTATATTGTCTCCAACGTTCTTCAGTTTTCTTTTTGACATAGACCTTTACCGTTTGTTCATATTTATAGGCTTTTATCATTACCTGAAAATTATTCAGCTCCAGGTCCATAGACTGCAGTTTTTCAGTGATAACCGGTTTCTTTTCTTTATAAGCTTGCCGAACTCTCGAGAACTTCAGCTGTTCATCTATAAAAGAGGCATAGTTATTGGTGCCATTTAACAAAAAGAAGGAAAATAATCCTATATTTATTAGTAGTTTCGTTAGAGACGTCATATCACGTTATTAAAAGGTTTCAACCCTTTAATTCAACAACAGATTAAAAGTAACACAGATGAAGAAGATTTTATTATCATTTATTGCGTTGGGAACATTCACCACATTCGCCCAACACAAAGAAGATGAAACAACAGGTAAGTTCGAAGAAGTATTCGGATACCTTGATGCACATTACGTAGAAGAGTTTGATGGAGCGGCCATAACAGACAAGGCAATTGTTGCCATGCTGAAAGAATTGGATCCCCACACTTATTTGATTCCTAAAAAAGAAGTTCAATCTTCAAATGAAAAAATTAACGGAAGTTTTGTAGGAGTTGGTATCAGATTCCAAATTATGGATGACACCCTGACAGTTGTGAACACTATTGAAGGTGGACCTTGCGAGAAAGTTGGAGTAAGAGCTGGAGATAAGATTGTTGAAATTGATGGCGAAAATGTTGCCGGAGTCGGTCTTAAGAACTCTGGAGTGAGAGAAAGACTGATGGGTGAAAAGGGAAGCTTAGTAGTTTTAGGAATTGACAGAAGAAAGGAATCAGAAGTCTTAAACTTTGATATCAGAAGAGATAAAATTCCATTATTCAGTGTAGCTGCCTCATACATGGCTAGCGATAAAACGGGTTATATCAAAGTGACAAGTTTTGCAAGGACTACTCCAGATGAACTTGACGAAGCAATTGAAAAATTGAAAAAAGCTGGAATGAAGAATTTAATTCTTGATCTTCAAGGAAATGGTGGTGGATTACTTCATGTTGCTAAATATATGGCAGATGAATTCTTGAGCAAAGACAAGCTAATTGTGTATTCAGAAGGAAGATCTCAATCAAGAAGAGATATGATTGCAGATGATAAAAACAGCTATGGTCAATACTACCATGACAACAAAAGAGGACAATTTGAAAAAGGAAAATTGGTTGTTTTAGTTGATGAGAACTCAGCATCTGCCTCTGAAATTGTTTCTGGAGCTTTACAAGATTGGGACAGAGCAATGATTGTAGGAAGAAGAACTTTCGGAAAAGGATTGGTTCAAAGACCATACACACTATCAGACGGTTCAATGATGAGAATCACAATTGCTCGTTACTTTACTCCTACGGGCCGTTTTATTCAAAAGCCATATGACGAAGGAATTGATGCATATCGTGATGATTATATGAACAGATATGAAAACGGCGAATTCATGCACAGAGACTCAATCAAATTACCAGATTCTCTTCAATTCAAAACGCTAGACATGGGAAGAACTGTGTATGGAGGTGGAGGAATTATGCCGGATGTTTTCGTACCACTTGATACTATGGAGTTATCTGATATGTACAGAGCTATTAGCCGAAAAGGTATCTTCAATACGTTTACATTTCATTATGTTGATCATCACAGAGAAGACATGAAAAAAATGTATCCTACGTTTGAAGATTATGAAAAGAACTTCAAGTTTGAAGGAGCTGTGAAGAAAGAATTTCTTCAAGCTGTGAAAGATGAAGACATTGAATGGGTAGACGAAGATTATCAAACATCTCAAACGCTTATCGAAACACTTGTAAAAGCAAGAATTGCTTCAAACATGTGGGACTTTGAGAATTTTTACAAAATCTATAACGCTCAAGAAAATGAGATTTTTATGAAAGGATTAGAATTAATAGAATCGAAATCACTTGAAGATTTAGGATTAGATTATTAATTTTGAAGAAAATAATTTGAAAATGAAAAAAGGAATTTTTTATGTTTTTGCTGCTACACTCTTAATGTCTTGTGGCGGAGAAGAATCAACATCTGAATCATCAGAATCAGGAGGATCAATTGTAGCAAATCAAAATCCTGTTGATGATGCTGAATCAAATGCTATCAACAATGTGGTTGAAGAAACGTCTCAAATTGACGGAATGAAGACTACTTCAATTGAGTACTTTGATTTGAAGCATAATTTCGGAAATGTATTTTATCCTTCTGATAACAAATTCACTTTTAAATTTAAAAATACAGGTGATGTTCCTTTAGTAATTGACAAAGCCCAGGCATCTTGTGGATGTACGATTCCAAACAAACCAGAAGATCCAATTGCTCCTGGAGAAATTGGAGAACTAGACGTGATCTTCAGACCAAAATCAGGTCAAGTTGGACAAAACGTTACTAAAAAGATTACTGTCACTGCCAACACAGAACCAAAAGAGACTTTCTTAGAAATCTCTGCTAAGGTGTTGGATGCGATTTAAAATCGAAGAAAGAATTTGAAAAAGGATGAGTCTTACTCATCCTTTTTTTATGCCCCAAAGTTTGAGTTCATTACCTTCGTCTCAGTTTATGTTCAAAGAGAAGAACGACATATGGATGTATGGGTTTGGCTTAATTGTATTCTTCTACCTGATTTTGAGATGCATTTACGTTCCGCCTTACCCTGACGAAATACTTAATTTTCATGTTTACGTTGACACTGAAGAGTTCATTCCGTTCAAGGCATTCCCTGACGCAAACAACCATTTTATCTCTACATTTTTTAATTGGATATCGTTCAAGATTTTTGGGCCTAACGTACTGTTCATGAGGATTTTTGAACTCCTCTCCTTCCCTCTTTTCTTTATTTACCTTATGAAGATGAGGCGCTTTTTTGAAAGTAAGATTGTCGCTAACAGCTTTGTTATGGCGCTCTCTTCAGGCATCTTTCTCTTAACCTTCTTCTCATTGGCTAGAGGGTATGGTATGTCAATGGCATTCTTTGTAGGCGCATTCTATTACCTATTGCTGGCCTACCATGAAAAATCCTTGAGATCTGTTTTTCTGGGTTGTCTTTTCGGGAACCTTGTGCTTTGGTCTAATTTATCAATGAGCATCTCAGTGCTCCTTCTTCTGACATTGTTTTACTTCAAATTCGTGCGGCAAATACCAGAATTAAAAGCCAAAGACAAAATCAAGAATGTTACGAAATTCATTTTGATAGCTGTTATACCTGCTCTAATTGCCGTATTATTCAGCTTTGATCTTAAAGCTGAAGGCGCCTTTTGGCTCGGTGGTGAAACCGGTTTTTTTGTTGATGTCGTTTTAGATCTTTCACAAAACACATTTGGACTTGATGGTATTTGGTATACACTTTCAATCTGTGTATTCTTTGGTGTATTGATGCTTCTCAACATAAAGAATTTAAAAATCAATTCAAGTCGTTTAATTGTCTCCTCAATTCTGCTAATTACAATTTTGGGCACCATTTGTTTACACCTCTTTTTAAATGTTAACTACGGTCAAAACAGGGCAGCTCTGCATATTCTAATCCTTGCCCTCTTATTTTTATTCATTTGGATGGACACAATTAAGAACAAGCTGAGATATGCTGTTGTTATGCTGCCTTTATTATTCATTGCTCATCATTTATACTTCTTAAATTTCTCTTACCCCTACTGTTGGAGAAGATCTACCATGGACATTGAAATGTATTCTAAAATTCTAGAGAAGCAAAATGAAAGTAAAGAACTGCTTACTTTGAGTGGACCTTTTTACTTCGGAGAAAACGTTCACTACTTCAATTACCTTGAACCAAGCAGATTGAACAATGTGCAATGGTCTGATTTTCCTAGCTCGACAGCCGACATTCTATTAGTAAACACTGTTGACAATGTGAAGAACAACAATGAATTTGACACCATCTTTCATCATCCAACAACAGAAGTTTCATTATTAGAAAGGAAAACAAAAATTGAATGGGAAGCTCATTCTCAATTTGAAATTGACAAGATTGAGAGCAGTGATTCAACCGTCTCCATATTCACTACCAAAGTAAATTGGAAAAAGAATAACCTACGAGTGAACTTCTTTGGAGATTTGGTGGCAAATGAAAAGGTCAAATTTGCATGTCTTGAAATTCAAATCAATAATTCAAATAAGGAAACTGTGAGAAGCGAAACCATTGTGCTAAACCAATTCAGGCCAGACTTCACAACAACTGTTAAGATAGAGAAGTCATTTTATTTCAGCTCTCTTAAGAATGATGAGTATGAAATTGAGCTCTTCATTTTAAATCCTAGAAGGTACAACTGGAAGGTGAATGAATCTTCAGTTCAGCTGCTTGAAAATTAGACGATTTCCATTTTCTTTAATAAGAAACTGGCATTCATATTTTGACAAATTCCATCTTTGAATGTATAGTCAAAATGAAGCTCATCATTAATTATTTCGGCATCAAAGTAATGGTTTTCAACCTGGGGTAATTTATCAGCCAAAACACACAGACTAAGATCGTGAGTTGCAATCAATCCGGTAGATTGAGAGTTTACAAGTCGCTCAACAAATTTGGCCGATCCCTCAGCTTTGTCTTTACTATTTGTCCCTTTCAAAATTTCATCTAGTATGATAAAATATGTGTCTTGTTGAATCTGATCAACAATGAACTTCAATCGCTTCAATTCAGAGAAAAAGTACGATTCATCATTTTGTAGCGAATCGGAAGTTCTCATACTCGAAATGAGTTTGATTGGTTTATAAGTAAAACTCTTCGCACAAACCGGCAAACCATTATTAGCCAAAACAATGTTCAATGCAACCGTTCTTAAGAAAGTACTTTTGCCAGCCATGTTCGCCCCAGTTATGATGAAGAAGTCTTCATTCTTCATTCTGAAATCATTATCTACTCTTTTATCCTCATTCAAAAAAGGATGACCCAACTGGTCAGCATTTAGCATAGCAGATTCGTCAGGGCTTATTGTTGGATAAATATTGTTTGGATGATTGTAAGCAAAATTAGCTTTTGAATTGTAAACATCAAACTCACTAACGGCTTGAAACCATTTCGAAATATTTAAATTGTTATTTCTAAGCCAATTCTCAATGCGATAAGAAAATCTCAAATCCCACAAGAAAAATCCATTGGCCAGCAAAGCAAAAAACACATTGTTTCTTTGATCTAATCTGCCGAATTCATGAGCCAAGCCTCCTAGCACTTCAGAAACCATGACGCCTTCCACCTTCAAATTTTCTTGGATTCTTTTTAGCTCGGCCGCTTCATACTTTTCAGTCTCAATTGCAGAAATTAATCTTCCGTATTGACTAATTGTCTCCTGTACTTTGCCCCCATCATTAGCCAGTTTTGTGATGAACTTCAATTTAGTAGAAGTCACTAACAGTCCTAATAAGAACCATCCTCCCAATGCTAATCCAGGGATCAAACTGATAGCATATAATACTATTAACAAAATTGAAAGACCGCTAAAAGCGTAAGGAATCCAACCAAAAGCCTTTGAAATTTTGTGCTTATAGTTGGCTGCCCAATTCACTATTTCATTGGCATCCACTTCTTGCTCAATGATCAAACCAGTCGCCTGAAAGCTCTGCCTCCAATCAACCTTATCTGCCAGTTCTGCAATTGCTTTTTGCTTGTTCTCTACATTAGAAATGTCGTTTGAATTCAACTGCTGTGCAAGCAATTTGTAACCATTTGATGTTCCACACCTATTCAATATTTGAAATAAAGAACCATCCCCAAACAAATCAATGTCTTGGTTAAAGAAGTGATCGCCATCTAAGAACTCTTCGCCCTTAGCAAACATTGAACTATCACCGCTAATGCTCTTGAGCTCCATTTCATTCACCTTAACCAGTAAATCAGCAAACTTTCTTTTGTTTTTAACATTCACATATGCGGTCACCAAAATCAGAAAAATAATGATACCACCTACGACTACCCCAAGCACTACCGAAGAACTTGGATAAGCAAAATATGCTCCTAATACCAGAGCAACAAAAACTATCAATCTTGACATAGAAAGTAAAAGAGACTTCTTTTTCAATCCATTTAAAGCAAGTTGATGTTTATCTATTTGATTTTGATAAAATTGTTTGAGATCCATCAGGTTGCTTTCTGTTTTCTAATAATTCTCCAAAACATCTTTGGAAAATAGCGTTTGATGTAAACAGCATAAATCTCTTTATTCCCAATAAGAACAGACTTCTTATTTTTTCTGATTGCTTTGATCAATTTCGCACAACAATCTTGAACAGACATTCCTGTTTCTTGGTTGTGATCCATCACTCCATGAGCTTCACCATCTGAATTCAATGCCGATTTTGAAATATCTGTATTTATTTTGCCTGGGTAGGCAATGGTCACTTTAATATTATTCTTCTCTTCTTCTAGTAAGACACTTTCAAAGAAACCTTGTAAAGCATGCTTTGAAGCTGAATATGCAGACCTTAAAAAGAAACCGAACTTACCGGCAATACTAGAAACTGCAATGATATGGCCTGACTGCTGCCCTCTCATAATTGGTAACACAGCTTTCGTCAGAGCTACGGTACCAAAATAATTGATCTCCATTATTTCTCTGTCTATCTCCAGGCTTGTTTCAGCCGCTTCACCTCTTTGACTGAGTCCACCGTTATTAATTAAGTAATCAATACTTCCTAGTTCTTCTTTCAAAGAAGTTGCCAACTTCTCAAAATCAGATGATTGCTTTAAATCTAAAGGTAAAACTTTACTCTTTGAAGAATTTGTAAGACTGTCTTGAACGGCTTTTAATTTGTCTTCATTTCTTGCCGAAAGCACAACAATAGCACCACTGTCATTAAATTGCTTAGCAAGCTCTGCTCCAATTCCTGAAGAGGCTCCTGTAATCCAAACAACTTTATTCGCAAACATCTTATTTTTTTATAATTTAGTACGAAAATAGTCATTTCCTCAGACTACTACATGACGCTACTGCAAACTCCATCTTCGAAATACGAAGACCTTTATGAACAAGAAAGATTCAAGTTTACTTGGAGGCTGTTTCTTGCCTTGGGCTCAGTCTTTTTGTTCCTTACAATACTTCACGGACTAAAAAATGACGATAATTTTTTCGTGACTTTATCCGCCTTGATCATCATCTTATCATGTCTTGCAATCATGAAGGTTTCAAAATCTTATGTGATAGCGGCCGTGGTTGGCGTAGTCGCCGGCTCGCTCGTCAACCAAATGGATTTGTTTATTGTCGTCAGTTCTCAAAAATTTGTGACCACTTTATGGATTGTCGGTATAGCCCTTTCAGCCTTTTATTTACTCGGTAATAAATTTGGTTTCGCGGTTCTTACGTTAAATCTAATTGGAGTCGCCGTTGCTCTTTACCTTATTCCAAAAGAAGTTCAAATTAGTCGAATTGAAGACCGCGATATGTTTGGGGTCACCATGGTCACCATAAATCTCTCGGTCATTATCTTCTATATCTCTTACCTAATGAGTCAAATATTAAGAACTTCTCGAATTGCTGAGTCAAGATCAAAGGCGGCTCAATCTGAGCTGAAGAATTCATATGATTTGGTGCAAGTTCAAAATGAAGAGAAGACAGTAATGCTAAAGGAGATTCATCATAGGGTGAAAAATAATCTTCAAGTTATTACCAGTCTACTTCGCTTGCAATCAAGAGAAATAAAAGACGAAAAATCAATTGAATATTTTAGAGATGCAATTCAAAGGGTGCAAGCAATGGCACTGATTCATGAGAAAATGTATCAATCTGAAGAATTGTCTCGAATTGACTTAGAAGGTTACATAAAAGGCTTAGTAGCAGAGTTAGTGCAGTCGTATGCAATTGACAAAGAAATTGAACTAGAAATTGAGTGCGAAATTGACTACATACAGCCAAAGTCACTTGTTTCATTTGCGCTCATGTTCAATGAATTGATTTCAAATTCTCTCGAACACGGATTTAAAGACATGTCAAAAGGCAAAATTCAAATCAATATAAAGCTGCCAAAAGAAAATCAAGTGATTGCCACCTATCAGGATAACGGAACTTGGCTTTCTCCTCAAAAAGAAGGCTCATTTGGTTTAGAATTAATCTCTGATTTATGTGAGCAGTTAGACGGAACCTTTGAACGCTCATCAACAGAGGGTACTCGATATGAATTTACATTCGATTACCTGAATTTGGAATAAAATTTTTTATCCTTTAAGACATTTATTATCTTTGAATAGTAGTGGAAATGACGATTGCAATAGACGGGTTCTCTTCATGTGGCAAAAGCACATTGGCTAAAGAACTGGCTAATACACTGAACTACATCTATGTAGATAGTGGCGCAATGTATCGAGCAGTGACACTGCATTTGATGAATACTGGTATTCTCAAAGACGGACATTTCATTCAAGAACAAGTTATTGAAGAACTTAAAGACATTGAAATTCAATTCGTTTACAATGCCGAGCAAAAAAAATCAGAAACTTACCTCAATGGCGTGAACATTGAGAAAGAAATTAGAACACTAGCCATCTCAAAACAAGTAAGCGCAATTAGTGCCATTGGTGAAGTGAGAGAGAAGTTGGTTTCTATTCAACAAAGTTTTGGAATTAAAGGCGGAGTCATTATGGACGGTAGAGATATCGGTACCGTAGTTTTCCCGAAGGCTGATGTAAAGCTATTCATGGTTGCTGAAAATGACATTAGAGCCGAACGTAGGTATCTTGAGTTAAAAGAAAAAGGCGAAAACCTTAATCTTGAAGAAGTTAAAAAAAGTATTTCACGAAGAGATTATCTTGACATGAACCGAGACATCTCACCACTGAGAAAAGCCGCAGACGCCATTGAAATTGACAATAGCGAACTTTCTGAACAAGATCAACTTGACCTAGCTCTCCAAATTATTCAGGATAAAAAAAAAGCCCTAGAAGTAGCTAATTAAATTCCCACATTTTTCGGCCTAGAAGCGAAAGTTTTATTAATTTTGCCCACCTAAATTTAATCTATAATTATGTCAGCTAGTAAAGTTGTTGAATTGTTAGGAGCCGAAGGAGAAGCTCTTTTGAATCATGAATGTAAAACCATTTCAAAAGACATGCTAATGTTACCTGGTGGAGACTTCGTTGATAGAAGTTTCTTGCAGTCAAACAGGTCACCGCAAGTTCTTAAAAGTTTAGAAGCTCTTTATAATCATGGTAGATTAGGAGGAAGCGGATACGTTTCAATTTTACCTGTTGACCAAGGAATAGAGCATTCAGCTGGTGCGTCATTTGCACCTAATCCTATGTACATGGATCCTGAAAACATTGTTAAGCTAGCTGTTGAAGCTGGTTGTAATGGTGTAGCGTCTACCTTTGGGGTATTAGCAGCATGTTCTAGAAAATATGCACACAAAATTCCATTCATTGTAAAACTAAACCACAATGAATTCTTATCATATCCAAACACATTCAACCAAATCTCTTTTGGTTCAGTCGATGAAGCTTGGAACCTTGGAGCAACTGCTGTTGGTGCTACAATTTATTTCGGATCAGAAGGATCAGAAAGACAAATTGTAGAAATCGCCGAAGCATTTGAAAGAGCGCACGAATTAGGAATGGCAACAATCTTATGGTGCTACTTAAGAAACCCAGGATTCAAAAAAGATGGTGTAGATTATCACACTGCAACTGATATTTCTTCTCAAGCAACACACATTGGAGTAACTATCCAAGCTGATATCATTAAACAAAAAATGCCAGAATTGAATGGTGGATACCCTGCTATTAACTTCGGTAAAACACACGATAAGGTTTATTCTGAATTAACTACTGACAATCCTATTGATTTATGTAGATACATGGTAGCTAACTGCTATATGGGAAGAAACGGACTAATTAACTCAGGAGGAGCTTCTACAGGAAATGCTGCGACTGATTTTGAAGTTGGTGTTAAAACTGCAGTAATCAATAAGAGAGCTGCTGGTCACGGATTAATTTTAGGAAGAAAAGCATTTCAAAAACCATTTGCTGATGGTGTTAAATTGATTAATGCTGTACAAGATGTTTATCTTGATGATTCGATTACAATAGCTTAATTAAGATTAAGTAAACAAAATATTAGAAACACATGGGTTGGTTTAAGAGAGAAAAACAGGGGATTTCAACATCTACTGCAGACAAGAAGGAGACACCAGAAGGTTTATGGTACAAATGTCCTAAATGTAAGACGGTTATTGCGGCAGACGACCATAAAGCAAACTTATCAGTTTGTGCTGTTTGTGATCACCACGAACGTATTGGAGCCAAAGATTATTTCGAAATCTTATTTGATAGTAAAAAAGGTTCTGAATTTGCCAGAGGAATTGAATCTGGAGATCCATTAGAATTTGAAGACACTAAAAAATATGTTGACCGTGTAAAAGCGGTTCAAGAAAAAACTGGGAACAAAGATGCCATTAGAGTTGCTCACGGTAAAATGAATGGAGAACCAATCGTTATTGCTGCCATGGATTTCAACTTTATTGGAGGATCAATGGGATCAGTTGTTGGTGAGAAAATCTCTAGAGCAATTGACAAGGCTATCGAATTGAAAGCGCCATTTTTAATGATATCAAAATCAGGTGGAGCAAGAATGATGGAAGCTGGACTTTCATTAATGCAAATGGCAAAAACATCTGCTAAGTTGAATCAACTTTCTGATGCTAAACTTCCATACATTTCTTTTTTAACTGACCCTACAACTGGTGGTGTTACAGCATCATTTGCAATGTTAGGTGATTTAAATATCGCAGAGCCTGATGCACTAATTGCATTTGCCGGACCAAGAGTTGTAAAAGAAACAATTGGTAGAGATTTACCTGAAGGCTTTCAACGTTCTGAATTTGTATTAGAGCATGGATTCTTAGACTTAATTGTTGAAAGAAAAGACCTAAAAGAAAAGCTTGGGAAATTGTTAGAGATGTTTAAGAATTAAACCATTTTTTGAAAATTATCAATTGAACATTGATAATTACTTAAAATGTCTATCTTTGCACGGTCTATTAAGAGACGTACATAATAATCATTGAAATAATATTGGAATGTATTTAGATTCAAAAAAGAAGGAAGAAATCTTCAAAAAGCACGGTAAAAGCGAGAAAGATACCGGTTCTGCAGAAGGACAAATCGCAATGTTTTCATTTAGAATTGCTCACTTAACTGAGCACTTAAAGAACAACAGAAAAGATTATAATACTCAAAGATCACTTCAATTACTAGTTGGTAAAAGAAGAAGTCTTTTAGATTATTTGAAAAAGACAGATATCGAACGTTATAGAGCGATCGTTAAAGAATTGAAATTAAGAAGATAATATCTTAGTTTCATACAGTAATAAAGGGGGGCAATTGGAAATTTAGTTTTTCAATTGCCCTTTGTGTTTACTGAAACTTAATAAGTATAATTTAAACCGACTTGGGAAACCGATTACTATCGGGAGAAGAAGCCCCCAAGTCACAAACAAACATATATGAATGTAATAGAAAAATCAATTGATGTTGGAAACGGAAGAGAAATCTCTGTTGAAACAGGAAAGTTAGCTAAACAGGCTGACGGATCAGTTGTAGTAAGATGTGGTGGGACAGTGATCCTTGCCACTGTAGTATCATCAAAAGAAGCTAAACCAGGAGTTGACTTCTTACCGCTAACAGTAGATTATAGAGAGAAATTCTATTCTGCTGGTAAAATCCCAGGTGGATATTTAAAGCGTGAAGCACGTCCTTCTGATGACGAAATATTAGTGATGCGTTTGGTTGATAGAGCATTAAGACCTCTATTCCCATCTGATTATCACGCAGACACACAATTAATGATGCAATTATTGTCTCATGATGGTGTAAACATGCCAGACTCATTGGCAGGATTCGCAGCTTCTGCTGCAATCGCAGTTTCTGACCTTCCTTTCGGAGGACCAATGTCAGAAGTAAGAGTTGCAAGAGTTGGCGGCAAATATGTTGTTAACCCAACACTACCTGAATTTGAAACTGCTGACGTAGATTGTATGATCGCAGGTACGGCTGACAATATCGTAATGGTTGAAGGTGAAATGGCTGAAATCTCTGAGGCTGACTTGGTAGAGATCATCAAAATCGCTCACGAAGCAATTAAAAAACAATGTGCTTTTCAATTAGATTTAGCTTCAGGAATTCCTTCTGCTCAAACTAAAAGAGAATATTCTCACGAAACACATGATGATGCAATCAAAGATAAAATCTGGAATGCTGTATTCGAAAACTGTAAAGCGGTTGCAAGACAAGGTTTAGCAGATAAAGAAAAGAGAGCTGAATTATTCAGAGGAGTTTATCAAGACTATGTTGATTCATTAGATGAAGAAACACTAGAAGCTGAATCTCCATTCTTACAAGTATACTTCAACAAGGCTAAGAAAGAAGCTGTAAGAAGAGTAATGTTAGATGAAAGAATCAGATTAGACGGTAGAAAAATGGACGAAATCAGACCAATCTGGTCAGAGATTGACTATTTACCAGGAACTCACGGTTCTGCAGTATTTACAAGAGGTGAAACTCAATCATTAACTACACTTACATTAGGTGGAAAAATGGATGAGCAGATGATTGATAGCGCTTTAGATAAGCGTTTTGAAAGATTTATGTTACACTACAACTTCCCTCCTTTCTCAACTGGTGAGGCTAGACCTATCAGAGGAGTTTCAAGAAGAGAAATTGGACACGGTAACTTAGCGCTTAGAGCACTTAAAGGAATGCTTCCATCAGTAGATGAAAGCCCATACACAATCAGATTAGTTTCTGAAATTTTAGAATCTAACGGTTCATCTTCAATGGCTACAGTTTGTGCTGGTACTATGGCATTGATGGATGGTGGTATCAACATCAAGCGTCCTGTTTCAGGAATAGCAATGGGATTGATCACAGATGCTGAAGGAAAATACTGTGTATTGTCTGATATCTTAGGAGATGAAGATCACCTAGGTGATATGGACTTTAAAGTAACAGGTACAACTGAAGGAATCACTGCTTGTCAGATGGATATCAAAGTTGACGGTTTACCATATGAAGTATTAACTGAAGCCTTAGATCAAGCGAAAGCTGGTAGATCTCATATCTTAAATGAAATCTTAAAAACAATCTCTGAGCCTGCGTCTGACTTTAAGCCGTCTGCTCCTAGAATTGAAGGATTCTTAGTTCCTAATGATGTAATTGGTGCGATTATCGGGCCTGGTGGAAAAATCATCCAAGAATTACAAAAAGAAACGAATACTACAATTACTATTGAAGAGGTTGAAACAGGAGAAGGTAGAGTTCAAATCTTATCTGCAAATGCTGACGATATGAAAGCTGCTGTTGACAAGATCAAACTTATTGCTTTCCCTCCAACTGTTGAGCTAGATGCTATCTACGAAGGAAAAGTAAAATCTGTTCAAGCTTACGGATGCTTTGTTGAGATCTTACCAGGAACTGATGGATTAATCCACATTTCTGAGTTAGAGCACAGAAGAGTTGAAAAAGTAGAAGAAGTATGTAAAGAAGGAGACGTATTGAAATTCAAAGTAATCGGACAAGATCCGAAAACGAAGAAATTCAAACTTTCTAGAAAAGTATTACTTCCAAAACCAGAAGCAAAGACTGAAGCATAAGCGGAAGTTTTAATATACTTGAAAGCCCTTTCGTTAAATCGAAAGGGCTTTTTTTGATTCCATTGCAAACTGACAGCAGTATCCTGGGGTTCTTGGCCAGTGCGCTCGCGTCGGCATCTAAAAATGCCTATCTTCACTCAAAAGTTATAAACCATTAACGAGTTGACAAATGAAGCCAGTTGAAATCCTTTTAATCTTGATAATTCCCATCATGATTTTAATGTTTTTAGGCTATCGAAATATGTTTAAGAAAAAGTCTGCTGACAACATCAAGTATCTCCAAAACAAGCGAAGCTTTAATCTTTCAATAATTAGCGGTGAAATAAAAGAAATTCATAAATACGCCAAATTGTTAGCACGGAATCAGCATTTAAGCACAAAGTATGCAGAAGAGATGCTTCGGAAGACAACTGAATTGTCAAAAACCAAAGAAGGATTAGAACCAACAATTAAAGTGATCAAAGAAATTATTCACAATCTTAAATATGGTCTTGGCTGGCCAGAATTATAGTCATTTTGTTAAATCAAATCTTCTGAGAATAGAAAACGGTTTATAACATATTAAGTAAAGCTTACGTCCGACTCTTAGCCAACGCAAAAAGCTCCCAGTAGCTTGTCCAGTGTCCTGGGGTTCCGCGCAGTCGGACAGCCAAGTCCGGGGTTTTGCCCAACCCGCTTCGCACGGCATAAATGCCTATCTTTACTCAAACGTTAGGAAGCATTAAAACCCATGTATTTGAAATTTCTAAGTCTTGTACTTATTTGCGCAATAGCAGTGATTAGTTCATCTTGTGATGCTCAATTTGTTCCAAAAAACACTTTGGAGGAATCCAATATTAAAGAAGACGTATCGAAAATTGTTGAACAAAGATTCAATGCAGATTCACTTGAAAAACCATTTTTGACAGAAGAACTAGTATTCAATGAAGAAGGCAACCTGACTTCTAAAAAAGGAATAAAAGAAGAAAAAGTACTATACCTAGACAAATATTCATATGATGCGGAAGGTAGATGTAAAAGTTCAAAATTTTATATGCCTGAAGATGTATTAAATTGGGAATATACATATGAATATGACAGTTCAAGTTATACTGTTCTATCTCGTAGTTATCGAGGCTGGTTTGCTCCGGACGGTTCTGATATAAACAAAAGAACATATTCTTTCGATCGCAACAAAGTACTTATTGAATTAGTCGAAGAAGACATGCATAATGGCACTAAAAGGAAATATGAATATAGTATGGACGCCAAAACAAGAAAAAGAACTATTCAAATTTTCACAACTCAACTTTCATCAGACAACAAAAAATTAAAGCGTTTAGGGGAATCTGTAGAAGTATTAGACAGTTTAGGCAATACAATTGAATCTTCCGGCGTAAATAATTCTCAGCCCGAAACATATATGTATAAATATGACAAGCAAGGTAACTGGATCGAAAAACAATTCTTTAAAAAAGGGAAGTTAGCTATGATTTACAAAAGGACTATCACATATAGGTGAAAAACGCTTCATAACATAGCAAGTAAAGTTCACACCCTTCCTTGTCCAGAATCGACATTCACATTTAATTCCTTCTTTTAGTCGAAATCAATCGAGAAGGACGACTCCACTTCGTTTCGTCTTCGGTGGTCAATAAGAAAAATCGAATTTACCTGAAATTTGAAAGGTATAAAATTCAAGATTTTGAGATCAAACCTCCTTTTTAAGCCTGGCTCTTATTCATAATTTGGAGACAAATCCAAAGTTTATGAATAATGTAAAGTATCTACTAATTCCTATAGTTTTAATCTTCTTATCTGTTTCATGTAAAAAAGATAAAGACGAAATTTTTGAAGGTGTCAATGAACAACCTGCCGCTACTCTTAATTTAGGAGCCACCTTAACCGCTAGTTTTACAGGCCAAGTTCTTGATCAAAGCGGTTACCCAATTTCGGGAGCAACTGTTCAACTTTCAAATGAAGCAAGCTCAACAGATGAGAACGGCATTTTTAATTTTAAAGACGTAGCCGTCAAAGAAAAATTGGCATTCGTTAAAGTGGAAAAAGCAGGATATTTCTCAAGTGGTCGCTCACTCATTCCAACGGCTAGTGCAATTAACCACTTGAAGCTAATCCTATTAGAAAAGGAATTGACATCCACTATTCCATCAGGAGAAAGCCAATCAGTTTCACTTAGTTCAGGAGCGGCTGTTGATTTTCAAGGAAAGTATGTGACGGCTGATGGCAGCCCATATGAGGGAGATGTAAAAGTATACATGACATACCTTTCTCCTTCTTCGACTCAAACACAATTAGAAATGCCAGGCATGCTTTATGCTCAAAATTCGAATAACGAAGCTGGGGTATTAACTACCTATGGAATGATAGGAGTTGAACTTGAAGGCGATCAAGGCCAAGCTCTGCAAATTGCTGCAGAGTCTAATGCTACTATTCACATGCCACTTGATCCAGCCCAAACTAATCATAGCCCAGATGAAATACCTCTTTGGTTTTTTGATGACGAGGCAGGTTACTGGATTGAAGATGGACAAGCCACTCTTCAAGGAGGAGAATATGTAGGTGTGGTCAAACACTTCACTTTTTGGAATTGTGATGCTTTCAATGATGTCACAACCCTTTCTGGTTATACACTCACGGCCAACGGCGATACATTAGCCAACCAAGCGCTTCAAATCACTGCCGGAACAATGAACTCAAGTGGTCAAACAAATTCAGATGGAAGTTACTTTAGCTACATACCATCAAATACTCTTATTGAATTTGCCATGATAGATGATTGTGAAATCCCTGTTGATGTTGGGTCATGTGGCCCTTTTGCTAGCGGAACAGATAATCTCTATGATATGATTATACCAGAAACAGTTTTAGAGATAATTATCATAAAAGGGAGCTTAGTGGATTGTGTCGGTGATCCACTAACTAACGGATACGTAAGTTTACTCACTAATACCTATAGCTCTTATGGTGTAGTTACGAACGGTTCATTCTCAATTGCAATTACAAATTGTACATCCAATACTAATATGGATTTACACGCCTATGATTTTGATGCCAATCTGCAATCTGAGGTTCTCACTTACGCAATATCTGCGCCAGCCACCTTCGTTGGGGAAATTCAGGTATGTGAAGGCGGAGTCGCAATCACCCAAATCTTATCGTACTCCATTGATGGGAATAGTGATATCGAATACACATCAAACATTGAATGTCATGAAATACAAAATGGAGGAAATCCTTATTTTGAAATATATCCACAGGCTGACACCAGTTTTATGGTAAGAGGTTGGGTGTTCGACAATGGTCAATATGATTTTTCTTTGCTGGGTCCTACCCCAACAATTGAAATTTTACCTATTGACATTGATCTCACCGCCCCTCATGACATAACGGTTACTCTCAATAATTACGGAGAAATAAATGAAGTAGTGAGCCTCAATTTTACAGGCACCTGGACAGATCAATCTCAAGGACTTTTGCGTACTATTTCAGGTTACTTGGTAGTGGCAAGAGATACTTAGTGATTAGCACGTTCAAAAATAGAAAAAGCCCTTTCGAAAAATCGAAAGGGCTTTTTTTTAAAACTGTGGGCTTGTTCTCTTTAAACAGAGATTCAATGATCAAACACTCCGTGTCCACCATTACCTTTCGGGTAAACCTTCACGCATTGTGAGCCATTGTCATATATAACATAATGCCCGCCTGCATCCTCTCCTTGTGCAATGATTGTGATGTCAGAATGAACCGCAAGCTCATTAGTATCATTTGAAATCACCATAGAAGTCACTGCAGACATTCCTACAAAACATAGTGCTAAAGCACCACCTAAAATTACTTTTTTCATAATTACTTGTTTTAATTTACCTCATAAATATAATTGGCTGACAAGTAGTTAAGCACTGAGTATTTTGCAATTCTAAGTGAATTTATACTTGTCAAAATCAACTTGACCTGAAATTTTCAAATCCTTATATTTACTCCAAATGAACAAAAGCATAAAATGAAAGTCACTGCCGAAAAAAACGAAAAAGTTGCCGAAATGATATTCGCATCTATCTACCCACTTTACTGGAATAGATTAGAAAAGAATGGCAGAACAAAAGAGGAGTATCATCAGGTATTAGAATGGTTTACTGGTTTTGATGAAAAAAAAATACAAGCACTCATTGATGAGAAAGTAACTTTCAGAACATTTTTTTCACAAGCCAAGTTGCATCCCAATGCCCACATGATTAAGGGAGTCGTTTGTGGCTACAGAATTGAAGAAATTGAAGATGAATTCGAAGTGTATAAGCAATGTAGACAAATGGAGAAGCTAATTGATGAATTAGCAAAAGGTCGAAAAATGGAGAAGATTTTGCGAGAAGAAAAGAAGTAAAAGTCCTTGTATTAATCATTTTGCTGAGCTGACTCAAAACTTCTCTTCAACTTATCAATCAGTTCTTTCATCTCTATCTCATTATACGTAGCGAATCCAATTCTAATAGAATTGTGTCCAATTTTAGCCATATCGTATCGCTTCCAATCTCCTATTTCTAGCTTTTGTTCAAGAGCTGATTCTCTTACTTCACCCCATGAATAATCTGAACGAAGGTTTACCCAAACAGCCATTCCCCCTTTTGGTATTTCAAATTCTAAATAGTCACCCAATTCATTCTTCAGTAATTCACAAAACAAGTCACGCCTTTCTTCATACACTCGCATCACTTTACGGATGTGCCTATCCAAATCACCTGACTTTATAAAATCTGCAAAGGTTAATTCTAAAAGAGCGTCTCCTTGCCTATCAACAAATCCTCTTAATTTAGAAGCTTCATCCACAAAGTGTTTAGGTGCTATCATATAACCTATTCTAAACACTGGAGCCACTGTTTTACATACTGATCCAATATATATTACGTTACCATTCGTATCATGACTCGCTAAAGGCAATATTGGGGCATGATCATAATTAAAATCATAATCGTAATCATCTTCAATAATTGCGAAATTATGTTCTTTGGCTAAGTTAAGAAGGTGAATTCTTCTTTCTGCTGAAAGAGTTACAGTTGTTGGATGATGATGATGAGAAGTCACATAAACCGCCTTGACATTTTTGATTCGACACAAGTTCTCAATCTCTTCAGTTATCAATCCATTTTCATCAACTGCTACAAATGCTAAATGGGCCTTTTGATTTTCAAAAGTGGCATTGGCAGAGCCGTAATTGGTTTCCCCCACAACAATGAGGTCATCCTTTTTTAAAAGTAATTGAGAAGATAACCAAATTCCCATTTGACTGCCTCTCGTGATAAGCAAGTTTTCTTTTGAAATTTGCAACCCTCTGGTTTCATTCAAATAGTTAACTAATACTTCCCTCAAAGTATCATTGCCATAGGTTGAACCATATGACAAGTGCTCTGCTACATTCTTTTTGGCGACAATTCTTCGATAGGTTCTTGCTATTTCATCAACAGGCGTTAGTCGTCCATCAGATATCCCATCATTAATGTACATGAAATCTTTATTTATAGCCTTTGGCTTGCTGTACAAGACTTCATTACTGTAGAAAGAGAATCCGGCTTGGTCGCCTAACGTAAAATCAACCTCTTCGTGAAATTGTTGTTGACGCAAGACAGGTAAATTTGGATTCACGAAGGTTCCCTTTTTGGGAATGCTTTCTACCCAACCTTGAAGCAACAATTCTTCATAGGCTGCAACAATTGTTTTGCGGTGAACTGATAATTCCTCAGCCAACATCCTACTGCCCGGCAACTTAACATTTGGCGCTAAAACTTGCTTTTTAATCAACTGAATAATTTGGTTAGACAGCTGCAAATAAAGAGCTTGACTACTATCTCGGTCAAATTGTATACTGGTCTTAAAAGGAAACATCTGGACTACTAATTAATTCTATTCTGGACTATCTCAATAGACCAACAATATACTACTTTTGAAATGAAACGCAATTCAATTT
>Ga0316204_10004603_pt1 | contig 24431 bp, 17 predicted proteins | sample 6monrhotite_MG_2_FD_205661 | JGI IMG/M metagenome (GOLD analysis project Ga0316204, IMG submission 205661) | Microbial mat bacterial communities from mineral coupon in-situ incubated in ocean water Damariscotta River, Maine, United States -... | ecosystem: Environmental > Aquatic > Marine >... | reverse complement strand
TAGGCACTTTGTCTGCTATCGCCACAAAACTCAATAACAAAGAAACATTGAGTCGTATGCGCCATGCCAAAACAGATCAAGAATTATTTGAGGCATTGAGCTAAATGAAACTTATCATCATCAGTGGGCGTTCTGGCTCAGGTAAATCTATTGTGCTGCGATCCCTAGAGGACCTTGGCTACTATTGCGTAGACAATATCCCTGTTAACCTTTTACCTACACTGACTCATACAGTAGTGGATGAATACGATCAAGTTGCCGTTAGTATCGATGTACGTAACTTACCCAAAAATCCTAATGAGCTGGTAGAAATCCTAGATTACCTACCCTCCACGTGGGACATGACCATACTGTATTTAGATGCCAGCGACGACGTGTTGATTAAACGTTTTAGCGAAACCAGACGCTTACATCCCTTATCTAAACAGAACAAATCCTTATCTGGTGCTATTCGAGCTGAAAGTGAATTGCTGGCCCCTATTGCTGAACGTGCCGATCTATACTTAGATACAGATCAATTATCAGTGCACCAGCTAGCGGAATTGGTCCGTGAACGTATTCTAGGCAAAAAAAGCTCAAGACTGGTCTTGGTATTCGAATCCTTTGGTTTTAAACACGGCATTCCCAAGGATGCAGATTACGTATTTGACGGACGCTTTTTACCTAACCCACACTGGGAGCCTGACCTCAAACACTTAACAGGATTAGACACACCTGTGCAGATATTTTTAGGCTCACAACCCATAGTCACAAAATTTATTTGGCAAATCCAAAATCTAATTTCAACTTGGTTACCGCATTTGGAGCGCAATAATCGCAGTTACGTAACTGTCGCTATTGGTTGCACAGGCGGCCAACACAGATCAGTGTATGTTGCCGAAACCTTAGCCAAAACTTTTAGTGACTCGCACCCCGATGTGCAAATTCGTCACCGCGAACTGAATAGGTAGGGCGTGTTTAAATTCGAAAAGACCTTGGTTATCGTCAATAAATTAGGGCTGCATGCACGGGCCGCCACACAGTTGGTACAGCTAACGAATAAATTTGAAGCCGAAATCACCCTACACCAAGGTGACAAACAAGCCTCAGCTAACAGTGTATTGGGCTTGATGATGCTTGAAAGCCATCAAGGTAAAGAGGTCAGAGTGGTGAGTGAAGGCAAAGATGCAGAGGCTGCGCTTGATGCAGTTGAAACTTTGATTGTTACTCGGTTTAATGAGGAGGAGTAGCAAGTAAGTTATGGTCAGGATAAGTAGGTATTGGTAAATCCCGAGTTGCGCTTTTTGTTTATTAGAAGCGAAAGCTACACCAAGAAAAAGCCATTTTTTTGCTGAAACTTTAAAGGCGGAAACTACAGTGACGGAGCCACCAAAGATAAAGACAGGCATAGGCGATGCTTTGCTTATATCAAAAAGTTAGGACAACTCCTTGACTTCATTTTAGTCCATGTAATTCGTACTCAATTTTGTCCTATTTATTCCTCACTTCCTTGTGTAATATAACTAGGAAAATACACAGTGGTAGGTGGTTAGTAGTTTTGCAAATGACTAAACAGGCGCAACGCTCACTTTCACACTTGCAGAAAAGCATAATTTTTATTAACACATGATTAGGCTAGTGTTACCTGAATTATAATTGTGATAAAAGGTGCTTTGGAAAAAACTAAACGGGCGTCATGCCTTCTATTAAGTTGTTACAAGCTCTATGCTCAGCTTCGTCGTTTGTACTATAATGTATTACAGGTGAATACAATTTAGAGGTGAATCCAATGGGCGTTACAAGTATCCGTTTAAATTCTGAAGTGGAAATTCCACTTGAAAATTTAGCACACAAGCTAGATAGATCTAAAAACTATATTATAAATCAAGCTATTAAAGAGTTTGTACAACGGCAATCAATGGAAGATTCACGCTGGGAAGATACACTAGAAGCTTTGAACTCGATAAAGTCTGGTAACACTATAGATGGTAATAAAGTTACTGCATGGCTAGAAAGCTGGGGAACTAAAGACGAATTATCGCCTCCCAAATTGTGAATATTCAGTATTCACCAGAGGCCATTGATGATTTAGTGCGGCTCAGAGAGTTTATAGAAGTTAAAAATCCATATGCAGCAAAGCGAGTGGCTGAAAGACTTCTTTCCGGCATAGAGAAGCTAGAAGTTTTTCCTGAGATTGGTTTACCCGTTCAAATATCACCAGAACCTGAAAAGGTCAGAGATCTTTTCATCACAAATTACACTGTACGGTATTTAATAGGTGAAGACTCTATTTATATTCTTCGTGTTTGGCATGGCAAAGAAATTGAAAAAGACTTGTAATCGGGTAGCCGGAGGTATCTACCTCCAGCCCTCACAACACCCTGCATGCGGCTCCGTACAGGGCGTTTCACTTAGGATAGTGAAATATGTGCTGACCAGATCGTGGGCATATTATAGACTAGAGAAGTATTCCTAATGGCCTTAGTCCCAGCTGATTATTTGCAAAGGTCAAAACTGCAAATTTTATTCTACTGAGTAAGTTTATCTAAACCATGCCAAATACCTTCGAAGCCAAAAGCAGTAACAACCAACTTCATGACATCAATGAAGCCTTAGGTAGTGGTCAAACAGAGCTCGCCAAAGAGATGTTGCTGCAGTTGCAGCCCGGTGATCTTGCTTTGCTTTTGGAATCCAGTCGCAGCCGCAATCGCTTGGATATTTGGCAACTCATACCACCTGATCTTTACAGTGATGTGCTTGAAGAGCTTTCCGATGATGTTCGTAATGGCATTATCAGAAAAATGCTACCAGAAAAGGTCGCCGATGCCCTAGAAGAGATGGACACCGATAACCTAGTTGATACCTTGCGTGGTTTACCACAAGAAGTCGCTCAAGAATTATTGGCTGCCATGGAAGAGCAAGACAGGGTACGTGCCGAGCTGGGATTGTCTTATGGTGATGAAACCGCCGGTTTTATCATGAACACAGATGCTATTTCGCTTCGGCCTGGGATCAATGTAGATGTGATCTTGAGATATTTACGCCTTAAAGGCGATATGCCGGAGCACACTGATACCTTATATGTAGTGGATCGCAACGATAGATTAATGGGTGGCGTGGCCCTCACGCGGCTCATCACTGCTGCTGCCGATACACCAATAGAATCCTTAATTAAAGACTCTGAAGCCATACCTGCCGATATGATGGACAACGAGGTGGCTAGTTTGTTTGAGCGTTACAACTGGTTGTCGGCACCTGTTGTAGACGAAAACTATAAATTATTGGGGCGTATTACCATTGATGACGTGGTAGACATCATTCGTGAAGACGCCGAACACTCAATGATGAGCATGGCAGGTTTAGACGATGAAGAAGATACCTTCGCACCTGTGGTCAAAAGTACGCAGCGCCGTTCAATTTGGTTAGGTGTCAACTTGCTAACCGCTTTAATGGCTGCGGCTGTTAGTGACATGTTTGAAGCCACCTTAAGTCAATTAGCCGTATTGGCAATACTCAACACTATAGTCCCAAGCATGGGTGGCGTTGCGGGTAATCAAACCTTGACCTTAGTGATCCGTGGTATGGCACTGGGACATGTAAGTTCGGCTAACGCCAGATGGTTGATCAGTAAAGAACTGGCCATTGGATTTTTAAATGGGGTGATATGGTCGGTACTGATTGCATCTGTGATTGCCATTTGGAAACAAGATTTAATGTTAGGTGCGGTCATTGCCTTTGCCATGATGATCAATATGGTCGCCGCAGGACTGGCTGGTGCAAGTTTACCCATCATAATGAAAAGATTAAAAATAGATCCTGCTTTGGCGGGCAGTGTCATTTTAACTACTATTACTGATGTAGTGGGTATTTTTGCCTTTTTAGGTACAGCCACATGGCTGTTAATATAAATTGAGTTTTCCGCATACGATTGCTTTAACACTTTTTGTCCTAGGCGGAATAATGTTGGTTATTCTGGCTAAAAAAAAGCCGCCTAAGATTAAATAAATTAGAGTAATTAATTAGACAAATAGCTTTGTAAGAAAAGTGATGATAGTTTATCGTTCTAGTTTCTTTGAGTGAAATTAAAACATGACGATTGATTATATTTTGTATGATAATCAGGTTTCTTAAGGAGGGACTATCGTGATTAGGCGAGCATCATACGCGATAGTGTTTCTTCTGACCTTTATTGCCAGTATTGTTACTATGAATACAGCAAACGCATGGGGCTTTGATATGTTTTCCTTTTTTACTAAAAACAAAACAGAGGCCAGTTTGGTGCATACTTCCTTGGGCGCTAAATTAACAAAGTTGTCTAGCTACCCCTCAAACCCTTATCTTCCCTAGCATCATAATCAAAACTGTTTCAAAGCAAAAATACAGGGACAGGCACCTATGGCTCTGACCATGGAAGATGCATATATAGCAACCTCACAATCCGCTTTTGTATACAACTCTGCCTCCCCTATTGCATTTATCAATGATCAAGAAAATGCACGCTTTGATGTGTGGGCACTCGAGTCGATGAACTCACTAAAGCCGCTAAAAAAAGTGGCAACTAATGTGCTCAGTGCTCAATCTAAGAATTGGATAAACTACAGTGTGGTTGATGTTGCCTGTTTGCCGCAACAGCAATTACTTGTCACAGTAAATTATTATGATCCACGCTCCAAGATAGCGCTTTACTTATATGATACATCTAATCAGACGTTCGGTATTTTTTCTGAAGCGGATACAAATGCGCAAGATCTTGGTAAATATTTTGAGCAGAAAGACTTAGAAAACGGTGAAACAATCATAATTTATTACAGTGATACCAAGCGAAAATCAGCAGAGATTTACCACAATTATTATAACAATATTGTTCTGTTCTCCGATAAACATCCTCAAGGCATCGAAATCCTCAAACTTAGTATTGCTGACGGTAATGTCGAAGACTGGCAGGTTATTAATAAAAAACTACTTTTACACACTGTTGATAATCGCGATCATAAGGATCCAAAAACATATTTTTGGTCTTTAGATCTGTCAAAGCTGCTATCCACACAGCTACAACTGGGTTTGGCACCAGTTCAGGCTTCGGGTATACGTTAACCTACCAAGCCGAAGGTAAAAAACACGTTATTATTGCTAGTCGCGGCACCCGCCCAGAGATGAGTGGTGTACCTGACATTATCACTGATTTTCGTGCAGCTGCTGCTCCCTTTGGCAGTTTTGGTTCTGTACACAAAGGTTTTAAACGAACATTTGATAGCATACAAACTAGCCTCAAATGCAGTAGATCATGATAATGCTCTTATTTCACGTTGGTTATTGCATGATACTAACGATGCTGGATGGGTCACTTATGCATCAGCAAAGACACTGTCCATATTGTTCAAACTATTCAGTCATGTACTAAAAAGTATCAGCTCAGTACTAATATTAGGACTGACAGCCGTAGACTTATTGGTAGCAATAAGGCAACTCGATTTTACTTAACTTGTACTCTGTTGATGCAGCACCAAAGGCAATTTACTGTATCTCCCCCGCCCCATCACTGGCACTACAAATATAAATAGTTTCTTGGTAACCAGTCTCGGCTTGGTAACGCTCAGCTATTAGCTGTTTTGCCCCCTCAACCATGTCATGTGACATTAAAGCAACCATACAACCACCAAAGCCACCACCGGTCATGCGCACACCACCTTTATCACCTAAATATTCAGTTAATATTTTTACCGCAAAATCGATTGGCGCTACGGTGATTTCAAAATCATCGCGCATTGAAATGTGGGACTGGGCCATCAATTTTGATAGCTGCATCACATCATTTGTTCTGAGCGCTTGTGCGGCTAAAACGGTGCGTTCACTATCAGAAACCACATGGTGAGCACGTCGGTATACCACCTCAGGCAGTTTATCTTTATTGTTTTGCAGCTCGGTCAAGCTGATATCACGTAATGCTTTTAATCCTAACGTACGCGCGGCTTCTTCACATTGCAGGCGCCGGGTATTGTATTCGCTATCGACTAAACCACGCTTCACATTGGAGTTAATGATCATCACCGCCAAGTGTGCTGGCATAGAGATCAACTCTGTGTCTAACGAGCGACAATCTAATAACAAAGCGTTGTGTTTAGAGCCACAGGCACTGACCATTTGATCCATGATCCCGCACTGACATCCTACAAATTGATTCTCAGCTTCTTGGCCGTTTAACGCCACCTCTGCTTTTGTCAGTGACAAATTGTATAAACCACGAAAAGTTTCACCTATTACCACTTCCAAAGAAGCAGACGAGCTTAACCCTGCTCCTTGTGGCACATTGCCGGTAATAGCCAAATTAGCACCTTTAAATTCATGTCCTCTCAGTTGTAGGTGCTTAACCACACCGCGAACATAGTTACTCCACAATTGCGTGGGATGGGTTTCAATATCACTGTCGAGTGAAAACTCATCCTGTTGGTTACTGTAATCAACGGCCACTACTGAAACGGTCATATCATCTCTAGGTGTCACTGCTACTAAGGTTTGATAATCAATCGCACAAGGCAATACAAAACCATCATTGTAGTCTGTATGTTCACCTATCAGATTAACCCTACCTGGCGCTTGAAAATGACGAGTGGGTTTGACTCCAAATATCTGGGTAAAAACGGCATCAAGTTCAGTCAACATACTTTTCGAGATATTTGACTCAGGCTTAGAGGTATTGTTAGACATATGCCTAGGCTCCAGTAGATTCGTTGTAATGCACATCGCTGAGCGCTTGTAAACGCTGTGCTGCCTGCTCTGGAGTCAAGTCCCGTTGTGGTTCTGCCAGCATTTCATAACCCACCATAAATTTACGTACTGTGGCTGATCGCAACAAAGGTGGATAGAAATGCCCATGGACTTGCCAATGTTGAGTAGACTCTAGATTATTCGGTGCCCCATGCCAGCCCATTGAGTAAGGAAAAGAGCATTGAAATAAGTTGTCGTAGCGACTGGTGAGCTTTTTGATTGCTATTGCCAAATCAGCTTTTTGCGCTGTATTGACATCAGTTAGTCTGGCACAAGCAAACTTGGGCAAAAGCAAGGTTTCAAAGGGCCATGCGGCCCAATATGGCACTACCGCTATCCAATGTTCGGTTTCTACCACTGTACGCGAGCCATCCAAAGATTCCTTTTGCGCATAATCCAATAACAGCGAACTATTATGTTTTTCAAAATAAGCTTTTTGGCTAACTTCGGCCTTGGCCACTTCATTGGGAATAAAGTCATTCGCCCAGACTTGTCCATGGGGATGTGGGTTCGAACAACCCATGGCTGCCCCCTTGTTTTCAAACACTTGTACCCAAACATAATCTTTTGATAAATCGGCCACTTGTTGTTGCCATGTATCTATCACTCCCTCTAAAGCATCTAAAGATAATTCAGGTAAGGTTTTGTTGTGCTCATGGGAAAAACAAATGACGCGACTGGTGCCTCTGGCCGCTTGCAAAGCAAATAGGTCGTCATTCGACTGTTGTGATGCAGGCGTATCTTGCATCAAAGCTGCAAAATCATTGGTGAAGACAAATGTCCCGTCATACTCAGGGTTTACTTCACCATTAATACGTGTGTTACCCGAACACAAGTAACACTCTGGGTCGTGGGACACAGTATCAGTGACTTGTGGTTTTTCCACTTGGCCTTGCCAAGGGCGTTTCGCTCTATGGGGTGAGACTAACACCCAGTCACCGGTTAACGGATTGCGACGACGATGTGAATGATCAACGGGATCAAATGTAGACATAACTTATATAACCTATTTGTGCTGCGATTAATTTACATGGCCAATCATTAATATGTTACATCTAAAAGCAAACTAACCAACAAAAACCCTATCATCAATATTGATAAATTAACTAGGGTATAGTTAGTGGTAACATTAATCATCTATATCTTGCTGACTCAGCCAATTAATTAATTTTTGCAGATCTTGGCTCGCGGCCTGATTTAATTGCTCAACCCAATCATGCACATTTTGCCACCATGCTGGATGATCACCTTGCTGAATTTCGTTAGCAATTTTTTGCACTCTAGCTAAACCTACCGAGCCCGCAGCACCTTTAATTTTATGTGCTTGTGAGCACACTTCATCTTTTTCATCAGCACTTAAGCTCAGTTGCAAAATTTCCAAATATTCAGGTATCTTCTCCTGAAATACTTTAACACTGGTACGCACCATTTCGTGGCCTATAGTATCCACTAACATTTGCAACAATTCTAAGTCGAGAATAGTGTTCAACTGGTCTTTTTTAGGCTCGGGGGCAGGTTGATGAGGTACGCTAGGTTGTTCACAGAACAAATTATTAAACACTTCTATAATACGACTCTTTTTAACCGGCTTGGCGATGACGTCATCCATACCATTATCGAGGTATTCTTGACGTGTTTTAATCACATTCGCGGTTAAGGCCACAATACTAGTTTGCTCTACCAAAGATTCTTCATGCAGAACATTCGCGACTTCAAACCCATTCATATCAGGTAATTGAATATCCAATAATATCAAATCATATTGTTTGTCCCGCGCCATAGTAATGGCCTCATTACCTGTCATGGCTACGTCTACATGCTGCCCAAGTTTTTCCAGCAGCGCCTTGGCGACCATCACATTTAACTCAATGTCTTCGACTAGCAATATCTGCAAGCCAGTCACTTTGAGTGTTTCAACTTGAATAGGCTTTTTGCTAATGGCAAGAGGCAAGTCAACGGTAAAACAGGTGCCCTCACCTATCACACTGCTGACACTAATTGTACCATTCATCAAAGATACCATTTGTTGACAAATAGCGAGGCCTATACCAGTCCCTGTGGCACTCTGATGATCAGGTGAATCAACTTGGTAATACATAGCGAATATTTTATCTAAATCTTGCTGGGGTATGCCTACTCCTGTGTCACACACCTTGAATGTGACCATAGATGTTTCGAGATCAATTTTCTTAGCATTGACTTCCAGAGACACTGTGCCTTTTTGAGTAAACTTGACCGCATTAAACAATAAATTCCACAAAATTTGTCTTAAGCGAGTGCCATCTACCTCGACCAACTCAGGTAAAGGCTCTTCAACATGGGCGGCAAAAGTGAGTTCTTTATCGTCAGCTAACAGTTCTATAATACTGCCAAGCTCTTTGGTGAAATCTTTTATCGATACTGTTTTCAGTGATAATTCTAGCCTGTCTCTATCAAGCTTGTCCAAATCAATAATGTCGTTAAATATATTACCTAAGGTAATGCCACTGGCGTAAATTGTACTGACCCAAGCAAACTGTTCGCTAGTCAGGTTGGTATCACGCAACATTCTGCTTAAGCCAACAATGCCATTTAGTGGTGTTCGCAACTCATGACTGATCGTGGCGATAAAAGCTGCTTTATCTTTGCTGGCTTTATTAACCGCGTTCTCTGCCTGCTTACGTTCAGTGGTATCACGGCCAAAAGCAAGTATTCCAAGGCGAGTGCCATCTGCGCTATAGAATGGCACCTTACGCATTTCAAAATAGCGGCGGCGGCCATCAGCAAAGCGCAACCATAGTTCCTCGGTAACACTGACGTCGTTTTCGAGTACTTCATGGTCACTGGCAACTACTTGACTGGCGAGTTCTTCGTCGTACACTTGGTGAGGAGTTAAACCAATCAACTCTTGTTCGGTTTTACCTGTCATTTGTTCAGCCACACGGTTACAGCCAGCAAACCGCCCCTCTTGATTGCGGTAATAGATCAAGTCTGGAGATGCATCAATAATAGATCTCAGCAGAGTAGATAACTGCGACGCTTGTTTTTCTTTTTCAGATTTATCTTTGATTTCATGCTCTAAGTCAGTAAAGACACTTTCTCGCTCTAGCTGAGCATTTTTGCGCTGTTCAATCTCATGATTAAGCTGCTTAATATTATTTTGCAAAGTGCGGTTAAGTAACTCATCTTCCTCTCGCAGTTTTTCTAACTGCGTAACAGCGTCTTCAAGACTCTCCCTTGAGCGTTCCAATTGTTTGACTAACTCGCTAAAAAACCACAACATCCAAGGCGCACTGAGTAAGGTCAAAATAGAGGCACTAATAAAGTCTTCAGTATGCGCATGATCACTGACGATGCTCCTCAGAAAGTAGGTGCCAGTGAAGGTAAATATTAGAGTCAAAATAACGAACAAAATACTCGATTTTACCGCTCCCAAGCGACTGATAAGCTGCGCAATACGGATAGCCCATGGCTCAACTGAGGTCTTTTTAGTCATAATATAGGGGTCTCAAACATCTGTGGTGTTAGCCAATTCGCGACATGCTAGCAAGAATATTCCGAGGATCAAAACTTAGCCAAGCATTTAAGTGTATAACTCAAATCCAAAAAAACTATTTATGCATTTTTCCTAAATATTAATTCAATACTTTGCAAGCCATCAAAACAAATACAGGGCTTTTTTTAACCTTTTAATAACAAATGACTCTGATTTTTAGCTTTTTTTTATAGCTTATAACCAAGCTACAATAAGATGCTATACCATTGAAATTAAAGTATTTTTAATACTAATTACAGCCAATATAATGAAAAATCAAAAATACACTATATAAGAGAATTGATTTATAAAATAATCCTCGGTATTTTGTACGACCTGCTTAGTATAAATATTCGATACTCGACTGGTATCCCCAATAATAATTACGACCGGAAAATAAGCATCAGGGCATGAAGCCAGTTCAGGTTCATACACGTACCTTAGATGTATGATCAACACTAACAACATACAACACCCTGCCCAGTCGAAGGTTGAAGGAGTTTGCATAAATGAGTTTATATCATCCTAACGATTCAAAGGATAACTGTGGTTTTGGCCTTATCGCCCACACTAAAGGCGAGCCAAGTCATAAATTGGTCAGTACCGCCATTGAGGGCCTTGACCGTATGCAACATCGTGGCGGTATCGCCGCAGATGGCAAAACAGGCGATGGTTGTGGTCTACTTTTACAAAAGCCCGACGCGTTTTTTCGTGGAGTAGCGCAACAGCAAAACTGGAAGCTGAGTAAAATGTATGCTGTAGGCGTTATTTTTCTTAACCAAGATCAAGCTTTAGCTGACGCTGCCAAACAGGTCATCACAGAAGAGTTAGAAAAAGAAACCTTGGGCTTGGTTGGCTGGAGAGTGGTGCCGACTGATGAATCAATTCTTGGTGATCTGGCCGCTTCCTGTGTACCGCAAATCGAACAAGTATTTGTAAATGGGCCATCAGGTTGGCGCTCTCAAGATTTAGAACGTCGCTTATTTATGGCCCGCAGACGGGCGGAAAAACGTTTAGCCGATGATGAAGAATTTTACATCGCGAGTTTATCCAGCTTAGTCACGGTGTATAAAGGCCTAGTGATGGCCGGTGACTTGCCGAAATTTTATTTAGACTTAGCCGATGAGAACATGAAGTCGGCTATTTGTGTATTCCACCAACGCTTTTCAACCAATACCTTGCCTCGCTGGCCACTGGCTCAGCCATTTAGATATTTAGCACACAATGGTGAAATTAATACCATTCGTGGCAACCGTGATTGGGCACAAGCCCGAACCGGTAAGTTCAAAACACCTTTGTTACCCGATTTAGCCGATGCCGCTCCTTTTGTGAATGAAGTGGGTTCTGATTCTTCATCATTGGATAACATGCTTGAGTTATTCTTAGCTGGCGGCATGGATTTGTTCCGCGCCATGCGTTTGTTAGTGCCCCCCGCTTATCAGAATAACAAAACCATGGATGAAGACTTAAAAGCCTTTTACGAATTCAATTCCATGCATATGGAGCCTTGGGATGGCCCAGCCGGTATTGTATTGACCAATGGTCGCCACGCTGCCTGTAATCTTGACCGCAATGGCCTGCGCCCAGCACGTTATGTCATCACTAAAGATGGCTTAATTACCTTAGCTTCAGAAGTGGGTATTTGGGATTACAAGCAAGAAGATGTGCTAGAAAAAGGTCGTGTAGCACCTGGCGAAATGTTAGCAATAGATACCCAAACGGGTAAATTGTGGCGTTCAAATGAAATAGATGATGATTTAAAAAATCGTCATCCTTATAAAGAATGGCTAGATAAAAGTATTCGTCGCTTAACCCCTATTGAAAAATGTGATGCACCAGAAATCGGCAAACGTATGTTTGACGATGACATGATGAATACTTACTTCAAACAATTTAACTACAGCTATGAAGAGCTTGAACAAGTCGTCAAAGTGTTGGCCAAAGATGGTCAAGAAGCTACAGGTTCCATGGGCGACGACACGCCTATGGCTGTTCTTTCCGGGAAAAGTCGCACCATTTACGATTATTTCCGGCAACAATTTGCTCAGGTAACCAATCCACCTATTGACCCATTACGTGAAAATCACGTGATGTCATTGGCTACCTGTATTGGTCGTGAAAAATCGGTGTTCACAGAAACATCGGGTTATGCTGATCGTGTATTGTTCGATTCACCGATTATGATGTATACCGATCTTAAGCAGTTGCGTACTTACGATCCAGAACATTATTACGCAGAATTTGTTGACCTTAATTATCCGCCAGAAGAAGGCCTAAAGGTTGCGATTAATCGTATATGTAATGAAGTCGAGCATTTGGTCTCACACAAACGCGCCGCTTTTGTTATTTTAACTGACCGTGCGATTAAGGCCACGCGCATTCCTATTCCTGCGGCTATGGCAGTGGGCGCGGTACAAAAGCGGCTAGTAGAAAAAGGCTTACGCTGTGATGCAAACATAGTGGTAGAAACTGCCTCGACTAGAGATCCTCATCACTACGCAGTATTGCTTGGTTTGGGTGCTACCGCTATATACCCTTTCCTTGCCTATGAAACTATTGAGCAAATGTGTGAAACAGGTCATTTAGACATGACGCCCATGCAAGCCGTTATTAATTACCGCAAAGGTATTAATAAAGGTTTGTATAAAATCATGTCAAAAATGGGCATTTCAACCATAGCCAGTTACCGCAGCTCAAAATTATTTGAAGCCATTGGCATCAACAGTTCGGTGATGGATACCTGTTTTAAAGGGGTGCCAAGTCGTATTCAAGGTGCAGATTTTGAAGATTTTCAGCAAGACCAAATTAATTTAAACCGGGTGGCTTGGTTAAAACGTAAAAACTTAGATCATGGCGGGTTATTGAAATACGTGCATGGTGGTGAGTACCATTCTTACAACCCTGACGTAGTAACAACACTACAAAAAGCCGTAGTAAGTGGTAACTATCAGGATTATCAAAAATTTAGCGAACTGGTAAATGAACGGCCCATAGCCTGCCTACGTGATTTGTTGGCTTTGGCGCCTGATACCCAAGCCATTTCTATCGATGAGGTTGAAGCTGCAGAAAATCTGTTCCCACGTTTTGACACTGCGGCTATGTCAATTGGTGCGTTAAGCCCTGAAGCTCACGAAGCCCTAGCTATTGCCATGAACCGTTTAGGGGGTAATTCTAATTCGGGTGAAGGTGGTGAAGATCCTAAACGTTTTGGTAATGAACGTAACTCAAATATCAAACAAATCGCTTCAGGCCGTTTTGGTGTGACGCCACACTATTTAGTCAACGCAAAAATATTGCAAATAAAAATCGCTCAAGGTGCTAAGCCTGGCGAAGGTGGACAACTTCCAGGTGACAAAGTGAATCAGTATATTGCTGAATTACGTCATTCGGTGCCGGGTGTTACCTTAATATCCCCACCACCTCATCATGATATCTATTCGATTGAAGATTTAGCTCAGCTGATTTTTGACTTAAAACAAGTGAATCCAACAGCACTGATTTCAGTGAAGTTAGTTTCAGAGCCAGGCGTAGGTACTATTGCTTGTGGTGTCGCAAAAGCTTACGCAGACTTAATCACAATTTCTGGTTATGACGGTGGTACAGGTGCCAGCCCGTTAACTTCAGTTAAGTACGCCGGTAGTCCTTGGGAGCTAGGTCTTGCAGAAACTCAGCAAGCCTTAGTCAGCAATGGGTTACGCCATAAAGTACGAGTACAAACCGACGGCGGCTTAAAAACGGGCCTAGACGTCATCAAAGGCGCGATTTTAGGTGCTGAAAGTTTTGGTTTTGGTACTGGGCCTATGGTTGCTTTAGGTTGTAAATACTTACGTATTTGTCACTTGAATAACTGTGCCACAGGTATTGCCACCCAAGATGAAAATTTGCGTGATAATTATTTTATTGGTTTGCCTGAGATGGTGATGAACTACTTTAAGTTTATTGCTCAAGAAGTGCGGGAAATCATGGCGTCAATGGGTGTGCGTAAATTAGATGATCTGATTGGCCGTACCGATTTGTTAAAAGTGTTAAACGGCGTAACGGCTAAACAAAACAAGTTAGATCTCAGCCCTATTTTAGCTAAACCAGAAGCGGGTGATCATACTAAGTTATTCTGTAGTGAGGGAGCTAACGCGCCAGCTGATAAAGGAGATTTAAATCAGTTGTTATTAACAGACTTAAGCACAGCGGTAAAAAACAAAAGTGGTGGGGTATTCCATTATCCTATTCGAAATACTGACCGTTCTGTAGGGGCCATTATCTCTGGTTTAATTGCCCAACATCACGGCAATAAAGGCATGGACGAACACCCTATTAAACTGCACTTCACTGGTACTGCCGGACAAAGTTTTGGTGTTTGGAATGCGGGCGGTTTAGAGATGACCTTAGTTGGGGACGCCAACGATTACGTGGGCAAAGGCATGGCTGACGGTAAGTTAGTTATACATCCACCCAGAGGCGTAAGTTTCAAATCAAATGAAAGTGTGATTGCCGGTAACACCTGTTTATATGGCGCTACAGGCGGTAAATTGTTTGCTGCAGGGCTTGCAGGTGAGCGTTTTGCAGTGCGTAACTCTGGTGCTATTGCTGTGGTTGAAGGCATAGGTGACAACGGTTGTGAATATATGACCGGTGGCATTGTTGCCGTGCTAGGACGCACTGGGGTTAACTTTGGTGCAGGTATGACAGGTGGTTTTGCGTATATTCTAGATGAACAAAATGATATCGAGCAGCGCGTAAATGGTGAGCTGGTAGAACTCATGACTATCGAAGATAAAGTAATTTTGATGGAGCACTTACGTGGTTTAATCAATCAGCATTATGAAGAAACAGGCAGTGAGCATGCACACCATATCTTAAGCAACTTTGCTGAGTATTTGCCGAAGTTCAGACTGGTTAAACCAAAAACCAGTGACGTTAAAAATTTACTCGGTCACATAAGTCGGTCTACTGCCGAATTACGTGTTCAAGTGCAATAAGGGGGTATTTCATGTCTAAAAATGTATACCAATTTGTTGATGTAGAGCGCATCGATCCACCTAAAAAGCCCTCCATCCTCAGACGTGAAGAATTTGCTGAAATATATCAGCCAATGAGTGATACCCAAGTAGCAGGTCAGGCCGACCGTTGTCTTGATTGTGGTAACCCCTACTGTGAGTGGAAATGCCCAGTGCACAACTTCATTCCGCAATGGTTAAGTCTGGCCAATGAAGGGCGTATTTTTGAAGCGGCTGAATTATCGAGTCAAACCAATACATTACCTGAGGTCTGTGGACGTGTTTGCCCACAAGACAGGTTGTGTGAAGGTGCTTGTACCCTAAACGATGATTTTGGCGCTGTAACTATAGGCAGCATTGAAAAATACATCACCGACACCGCCTTTAAACAAGGTTGGCGTCCGGATATGTCGAATGTGATTAAAACCAAAAAGAAAGTCGCTATTATTGGAGCCGGCCCAGCTGGTTTAGGTTGTGCAGATATTTTAGTGCGCAACGGCGTAAAACCAGTGGTGTTTGATAAACACCAAAAAATCGGTGGTTTGTTAACCTTCGGAATTCCCTCTTTCAAATTAGAAAAAGAAGTCATGGCACTGCGTCATGAAATTTTTGCCGATATGGGTATTGAGTTTGTGCTGAATACCGAAATAGGTAAAGACTTGCCTTTCCAAGATTTATTGGATGGTTACGATGCGGTCTTCCTTGGTATGGGTACCTATAAAGCCATGCAAGGTGGTTTTGATAACGAAAACGCACCAGGCGTGTATGAAGCCTTACCTTACCTAATTGCCAATGTTAATCGTCAATTAGGCCTAGAAAAATCAGCTACTGACTTTGTTGATATGCAAGGCAAAAAAGTCGTAGTGCTAGGTGGTGGTGATACCACTATGGATTGCGTGAGAACAGCCATACGTCAAGGTGCAACCGATGTCACTTGTGCTTATCGCCGCGACGAAGCCAGTATGCCAGGCTCACGCCGTGAAGTCGTTAACGCTCGTGAAGAAGGTGTGAACTTCAAATTTAACCTTATGCCATTAGATATTGCTGTGGATGAAAACGGCAAAGCCATAGGTGTGAAAATGCTTAAAACCGAGATGGGCGAGCCTGATGCTGAAGGCCGCCGTCGCCCTGTGGTAGTTGCAGGATCTGAACATGTGCTTGAAGCCGATGCGGTGATCATTGCGTTTGGTTTCCAACCGAGTCCTGCTAGTTGGTTTGGTGACTATGGCATTATCTTGGACGAAAAAGGCCGAGTACGCGCCCCTAAACGTGGCAAGTACGCGTTCCAAACGTCTAATCCTAAGATTTTCTCCGGTGGAGATATGGTACGCGGTTCAGATTTGGTCGTGACGGCCATTGACGAAGGCCGCTGCGCTGCTGAAGGTATAATGGATTATCTAGGGGTGTAAGCGGTTAGAAACTTAAGTAAAACTGAAAAGGGGCGAATGCCCCTTTTTTGATCTTAGGCGAAAAAACAAAATTTTTCACCACCGAGGACGCAGAGCGCTTCGCTACACAGAGATACAGACTTCAAAATGCACTTTTCTTTTCCTCTGTGACCTCCTTTTCCTCTGTGGTGAATAATTTTTTATTTCGTCATAGCAATATCTACCCACACTAGCCGGTGATCTGAAGAGCTTTTTCGGTCTTTGATTAAACGAAACAAAGGGTCATCTGGTTTAGGCCAAAATACACCACTGCCTTTCACGTCAAGTGAAGTCGAAGCTAACACATAGTCAGCGCGCATCCCCCATTCGGCAGTATGTTGTGCAGAATGGGGATTATCAGGCGTATGAGCGTTGCCACCATCACTTTTTGGCACAATTGAATCATCGACTAGCAGATGCTCAAGCAGCCCTTGTATGCCACTCTTCAAACCGTCACCTTCATCGGGTGAAGCATTTAAATCCCCAGCGATAACAAAGTGCTCACCTTTAAAACCACCTATCTGTTGATTGTCATCGTAAATATAAGCAGACTCTTCGCTGCCAGATAGGTAATTCGTCCAAAAGCGGATTTCATCGTGATTGCGTTTGCCATTGCGATTTTCTGGTCCGTCAAATACGGGTGGTGTGGGGTGACTTGCCAACAGATGCAAGGCTTGATTGCCCACTTTGATGGGGATATCCCAGTGGGACTTTGAAGACAAGCGAAATATTTTCTGCGCGTCTTGGTTGTAATATGGTTCCCCGCTTTCATCCTTGATAGTTGCCAATAAATTGTCTGGCATATCTTTCCACAAGAAATGTTGAAAGGTACGGATTTGTTCAAGTTGAATCGGATATTTGCTAAGTATCAACATGCCATAGTGACCCGGAAAAAAGCCGAAGCCAAAGGCATCCCCTTTGGTGCCAGAAGCTATGCCGTCTTTATCTAAATCCAAACCAGAATCAACACCCGTATTGACCGGAGCACTATAAAAATATGGGTAATCAATGGGTTTATTATTGTTCTGAGAAACGTTTAGATAGTGTCTTTTGAAGTTCTGAACGTCTGTAGCTGGCTGGTTTGAATAGTCAAACTCATTCAAAAGAATAATATCAGGCCTTAGCCGTTGAATAATTTCTGCAATGTTTTTTATTTGCTTATGTTCGCCGTTGCGTAAGTTATTCAGCAACTCATCACCTAATGGCGTCTGGCTCTGTTCAACATAATTTGTGGCATCCATACTGACATTAAACGTAGCAATTCGAATACTTTGGCTATTTGAAGACATGCTGAACACCATTAAGAAGATAAGAAATATGTTAATCATTGTTTAACCATTTTTGGATTACAAATAAAAAAGCCGACTAAAAAGGAACCACAGAAACTAAGAAAAATATCGCGATAGCAGTATACGGCTGCTAAAAAAAACCCCTCGCAAAAATGAGGGGTTTATCATCAAAATGAAAGTACCCGAAGGTACTTTGAACTAATTACTTAGATTGAGTTCAACAAATTAAAATTCGTATTTCAAACCAAGTTGAATCTGCCAAACAGACTGAGAAAGCACTTCTAGGTTATTGATGCTATTTTCGCTATTCAGACCGAAGTACTCATACTGACCATCGACAATCCTAGCCGAAACAACATCGCGTTCGTACTCATAACGAGTACGCTCAACACGGCCCCAGTCAGAGTTTAACAGGTTACCAAAGTTCTCAATATCAAAGAACAACTTGAAACTGTGCTCCTTACTAAAGGCTGGTAGTTCTTGCTGGATACGAATGTCTACTATGGTTGACCAAGCAGAGTTGTCATTGTTGCGCGGAGCGATGCCACCTTTATATTGCGCCAGCTCTGAACTATTAATGTAATCAAAGAACTCTTGTTGCGCTGCTGCATCTCCCTCAAATGAAGTCGCAGCAAAAATCGGATCGTTCGGACCACTTGGAACGTAAAGTAGCTGACCGGCGTCATCATTACGGCTTTCACGTGAACAACGACCCTCACGACCACGACTATCAATACCGCCATAGATACCGTTCTCTATATCAAGCACACAAGCATTATTTTCGCTGAAGGTATAGCTGTAAGGTTGACCAGTACGACGAGTCATAAACATCGATACCTTGGTTTCGTAACCCGCGATTAACTCTTTCTTCCAATTAGCGCGGAACTTAAACAAGTGCTCAGTTTGGTAATTTGAGGTACCTGCACGTGGCGCTTGGCGATCATATGCAGCAAAGTCAGAGTAGTTAGATGTTGCAGTTGACGATGTGCCGTAACCGATATCTTCCACATCTGAGTAAGTGTAGCTAGCAAACATGTCGAACGTACCGTAATCAGTATCCCAATCGTTTGTCGCTGACAGCGCATATAACTTACTATCACCACCATCGCCAAATGAACCAACAACAATGGCTTCAGGTCCTTCGCTACAGTCATAGACACCACGTCCGTCTGGTGAGGTCGCAACTGGGTTTTCACAACGTTGATCATACCAATAACTCGCATTATCTAGCTTGTTGTAGAGGAAGTCTGCAGACAATAACCAACCTTCACCTAACACCGGAAGGTCAGCATAATAAGCAGCGCCAAGGCTGAACTTAGTAGTAGTTGGAATTTCGAACGATGGGTTAAGTGCATTAACACTACCATCTGGCGCTACGTTTGCCAGCGAATCAAGCACATCCTGCGGGATGTACTGACCCGTTGCCGCGTCAGGCGTTGTTGGAACTGTGTAAGGTCCCCTAGAACCTCCAAAATCGTCAACGTCGTCAGAAATCACACCATCGTTAGAGTAGCTATTTGAAAGCCAAACCCCGGGTGAACCGCCAGAGAAACGACCAATGCCACCACGAACAGTCAAGTCATCTGTAGCCAACCACTCAAAGGAAACCCTTGGAAGAATAACATCCAAACCTTCGATATCTGTTGTGTTGGAATAACCATAACGGTCGATGAAGTTTTGATTTTCACGGATTGAACCATTAGACTCGTACCAGTCATAACGAAGGCCCGCTTCAATGCTTAGGTATGCATTGACATCCCACGAATCCTGTACATATAAAGAGTTGTAATTATAACCCCAAATAGCACGCAGATCGTTTTCATTGTTGGAGACAGCATTCTGATACAGTAGAGCAGAAGCGTTATTGTTGCGCAGATCATCAATACTGTCAAAGGCATAAGAACCTTCCGAGTTTTGCGCGAACAAGTTATTTATATCAACTTCTTCTCTCTCGAAACCGCCTTTGATTATATGGTCGCCTACTGCGTATGTAGCCAAAAATTTGAACTGTAAAAATTCCTGATCTAATGAATTACCATGACGGAATCGGTCTGGACCGATTGAAAGCCAGTTTTCATCACCATCTACTTCACGCAAAAATACCGCGAAATTAGGGAATTCACTACCATTTAAAGAATTCTGACCTGTGGCTTGCGTAGTACTTGCTATCTTAACTTGAGTCGAAAAGTTTTCAGTCCAGTCAGAAAATACGTGGCCGATAATGCTCTCTACTTTTTCTGAGCGGTCATACCAAGTTGAGGATGCACCAAGAACATTGTCTGACGCTAAAAAGTTGTTACCGTTTTGCTCATTAATGGAGTTTCCATCCGAACTGATATAGGTGAACTTTGCACGGTGGTCGGCGCTAATGTTCCAGTCTATATTAGCAAGGATTTTTTCATTTGCGGCTGGGCCTTTGTTAAAGCCACCAATGTCGAAGCCCCAAATATCAGACACAATCTGACCAACTTGAGCAACATCTTCAAGTGTAATGCCTGGTTCTATGTTAACAGCACCTGAACCTACTGGGCCATTGTCAAGAGGAGCAGTTTCTTCAAACTTGTCGTAAGCAACAAAGAAGAAAAGCTTATCTTCAATTATCGCACCACCAAGGGTTGCAACAAAGGTTTCTTCTTTAAACGTAAAGTTGAAATTGTCATCGCCGTTTTTATCGCCTATCAATGAATCGCTTGTGTTGTAATAACCCACTGAACCATGAAGTTCGTTAGTACCGGATTTAGTCACCGCATTAATAGTACCGCCAGTGAAGCCGTTATATTCAACGTCAAAAGGTGCAGTTTGGACTGACAAAGATTCGATTGCATCGTATGAAATCGGGGAACCCTGGGTTGGGTAACCATTTGCATTCAGACCAAAGCGATCGTTCATCGCAACGCCGTCGATAGTTATAGAGTTAAAGCGGTTGTTTGCACCCGCAATGGTTAATTCTTTGTCTCCACCACTTTGCACGTTTACCGAAGCAAACGGATTGAGCTGCGCTGCGTCTATGATGTCGCGATCAATCGAAGTCACTTCGCCTAGCGCTTCAAGACCAAGACTCATGCTTAGGCCTTCATTCGAGAAACCGGAGATTGCACCAGCACTACCCGTTATTTGAATCACTTCAGTACTACCTGTCTCTTCCACTGTAACAGGGAGAGAGAACGTCTGGTCCAGCGACAGGTAAAGATCATCATATTGTACAGGAGCGAATTCGCCCCCACTGATCTTAACTGAATAAGGACCACCAACACGCAGTCCGCGTGCAGAAAATGCACCACTTGCATTTGTTTTTGCAGTAGACACAGTACCAGATGGTACATGTGTGATAGTTACCGTCGCTCCAGGAAAAATTGTTCCTGCTTCGCTTGCAACATTACCGCGGATAGTAGATGTGGTTGATTGCGCCATTACAGCAGACGATAGTCCTACCGACATAGCGACTGCAATCGCGATGCGACTGAGTTGTGTTTTTTTGAACATTTGTGTGTTTCCTAAGTTTTATATGTTCTGAACGTTTGGTCCGAACTGTTGTCTGTATAGAATGCCATTAGGCAATGCCGATGACTTGGTTGATCGATTCAAATCGACTTCTCATTCCGTTAACCGTAAGTTTAACAGATTAATTATGACACTTTTATTACGGCCATAACAGTGTTGCTGTAAATTCATCAAACTGTGCATTTCTCATACCGAATTAAACAAGTTAGCAACATGTTTTAACAAAAATCTCACAAACCTGACCAACGGGTCAAGTACAAAAATGTACATTGTGAACTGACTTTTATCAAGTTCCTTGGTATCTTTCGTAGCAATTAATTTCTTTAAGAAACGGTTTGGTATGTCTACCCCTTTAGTTATTGCCATTTCAGGCGCATCTGGTTCTGGTAAGTCTTTGTTTACTGAGAATTTATTAAAAGAGTTCTCAGAAGAAGGCAAAACGGTGCAAATTTTACGAGAAGATCATTATTATCGCTCTCAAGATCATTTACCCATGGCTGAACGAGAAAAAAACAATTATGACCACCCAAAAGCGTTCGAGCATGAGTTGTTGGTTGAACATTTAGAGGCTTTGAAAAATTGGAAGTCTATTGAGTATCCGCATTATTGTTATAAAACCCACACTCGCCTTGAGAAAACCGAAACGTTAATTTCGGCCCCAGTCATCATTATCGAAGGAATTATGTTATTGGCGAACGATGCTCTACAACCCATGTTTGACATTAAAATTTTTGTGGATACGCCCCTAGATATTTGTTTGTTGCGCCGCATGAAAAGAGATATTGCCGAAAGAGGCCGTACCTTAGAATCGGTGGCCAACCAATACGAGTCAACCGTAAAACCCATGTATCACCAATTCATTTCTCCTAGCCGCTTTACCGCCGATGTGATTGTCACTCAAGGTGGTAAAAACCGGATTGCACTAGATGTGATTAAATCTCATATTCAACAAAGCTTGCTGTAACGTCCCGTTGCATGCCGCTCAAATAATAAAAATAATAAAAAGGAAAAACTATGGTTAGTCTAATTGGCGTTGCATTAATGCTGCTCATTGCATTTGCATTTTCAGCCCATAAAAAAGCAATTAATTGGCGTACAGTAGGTGGCGCATTTGCACTGCAAGCTTCAGTAGGCGCATTGATTTTGTATTTTCCCCCAGGGAAACAGTTTCTGTTGGCGTTAACAGGTTATGTGGAAAATATTATTAGCTATAGCCAAGACGGTATTGATTTTATCTTTGGACCATTGGGCAATAAATCAATGGGCTTTATTTTTGCTTTTAATGTGTTACCGGTGATTGTGTTCTTCTCTTCTCTGATTACCGTTTTATACCATCTCAAAATCATGAACGTGATCATTCGGGTAATTGGTGGATTTTTGCAGTTTTTCCTAAAAACCAGTCGCCCTGAGTCGATGTCTGCTGCAGCCAATATTTTTGTTGGTCAAACCGAAGCACCTCTTGTTATTAAGCCTTTTATTCCAAACTTAACCCGCTCTGAGTTATTTGCTGTGATGGTAGGCGGCTTAGCATCAATAGCAGGCTCAGTAATGGCTGGTTATGCTGGGATGGGAGTTAAAATCGAATACCTCTTGGCCGCCAGTTTTATGGCTGCGCCTGGGGGATTATTGATGGCTAAAATCATTATTCCAGAGACCGAAAAATTTAAAAATGAGCTCAGTGAACAAGACGATAAAAACAATGAATACGCCAATATTTTTGATGCAGCTGCCAGTGGTGCTGCATCCGGTTTACACCTAGCACTAAACGTAGGCGCCATGTTATTGGCCTTTATTGGTTTGATTGCCTTACTCAATGGTTTAATTGGCTGGGCAGGTGGTTTATTTGGCTCAGAGGCATTGAGCTTTCAAGTCATTCTCGGGTATTTATTTCAACCTATTGCATGGGCGCTTGGTGTACCTTGGGAAGAAGCGAATATTGCCGGCAGTTTTCTTGGCCAAAAAATAGTGGTCAATGAGTTTGTCGCTTATTTAGATTTTTTACGAAATCAAGACGAGCTGTCACCCCATTCTCAGGCAATAGTGATATTTGCCCTTTGTGGATTTGCAAACTTCTCGTCTATTGCCATATTAATGGGTGGCATAGGGGCATTAGCCCCGAATAGACGTAAAGAAATTGCTCAACTGGGATTGAAAACTGTATTAGCAGCCACATTGTCTAATTTTATGAGCGCCGCTTTAGCCGGTTTTTACCTTAGCCTATGACCAGAAAAAGATAAGTAGAGTTACAAGAATGAAATTAGTAGCAGTAGATTACACAGCCCCCAATGCTGACCAACTTTTTGTTGAGTCTTTGCATAAAACTGGCTTTGGTGTATTGAAAAACCACCCTATTAGTCAAGACAGAGTCAGCAGTATTTATCAGCACTGGCAGGTTTTTTTTAATAGCGAAGAAAAAAATCAATTTACCTTTGATAAAAACACTCACGATGGATTTTTCTCAACTGACATATCTGAAACAGCTAAAGGTTTTAAGAACAAAGATATCAAAGAATATTTTCACTTCTATCCATGGGGACGTTGCCCGGCAGCATTAAAACAAGAAGTAACAGAATATTATCGAGACACCAATGCATTAGCTTCTGAGTTACTCGCTTGGGTTGAGAAATACTCGCCACCAGAGGTGTCAGCTAAATACACGCAATCTCTGTCAAGTATGGCAACCAATAGTGAACAAACCCTGCTACGTATTTTGCATTATCCGCCTTTAAATGGCTCCGAAGAGCCAGATGCAATACGCGCCGCTGCTCATGAAGATATTAACTTACTGACGATTCTACCTTCTGCAAATGAACCTGGTTTACAAGTAAAAGGAACCGGGGACACATGGTTAGATGTGCCCTGTGATTTTGGCAACTTAATTGTGAATATTGGGGACATGCTACAAGAAGCATCTGGCGGTTACTTCCCTTCTACTACCCATAGAGTCATGAACCCTAAAGGC
>Ga0316204_10004602_pt1 | contig 24440 bp, 23 predicted proteins | sample 6monrhotite_MG_2_FD_205661 | JGI IMG/M metagenome (GOLD analysis project Ga0316204, IMG submission 205661) | Microbial mat bacterial communities from mineral coupon in-situ incubated in ocean water Damariscotta River, Maine, United States -... | ecosystem: Environmental > Aquatic > Marine >... | reverse complement strand
CAAACCCATGCAATTAACTTGGCGGCAATCAATACGCATGCCACAGAAGCTGATGCATAGGTAGCAATCTTCATCAAACGCGCACTTTCTTCACGAGACAAATGCTGTGCTGTTGTGCTTGATTCTTTGTTTGAGCTGTTCATGGCGCTATTCTGGCTGATTTTGAACGGACAATAAAGTCTTTGTAAGTGTGTTTATTCACCTGCATCATGTCCGCATGCGTTACTTGAAATCTCCTCATTGCAATGCACGCCCTGACTCGGCGGTGATTGATTTGCTTGTATTGCATGCTATTAGCTTGCCTGAGGGTGTGTTTGAACAAGATTATATTGATGCTTTATTCATGGGAAATTTGGATGTGTCAGCACACTCAAGTTTTTCCAGCTTGGACGGTGTTCGTGTTTCATCACATTTTGTTGTAAACCGAAGTGGTGAGATCACACAGTTTGTTCCGTGTCAGCAACGGGCTTGGCATGCTGGGCAATCATCATGGGAAGGGCGCGACAATTGTAATGATTATGCCATTGGTATTGAAATGATTGGTGATGAAAAGCGACCATTCACGCATAAGCAATATACTGAAACAGCACGTTTATGCCGTGCATTGATGCAAAATTATTCAAATATCACACGCCAGCGCATTGTGGGGCACCAAGACATTGCGCCCGGTCGTAAGTGGGATCCAGGTAAGTATTGGGATTGGGAGAAATTTAGGCGTTCACTAGGGCATATTCAGAAGTTAAATATTGCGATAAAATGAATGTTGTAGGGGCAGTAAAGTGACAGAAGAAACTTGGTTGCGATTGTCTGTGTTTTTCGGGGTGTTTTTTGTCATGGCACTGTGGGAATTGAAGACTCCAAAACGCAGACTCAACTTTGGTAAAAAGCGTTGGCCCGCAAACTTTGGCATTGTGGTTTTAGACTCTTTGACTGCACGTTTGCTGGTGCCAATCAGTGCAGTGGAAGCGGCTATATGGGCGGGGGGGCATGACTTTGGCCTTTTACAATTATTGAACTTTTCAGATATTTTTAAGGTATTGATTGCGGTTGTTCTATTAGATTTCATCATTTATGCCCAGCATGTGCTGTTTCACCGTGTACCAATGTTATGGCGTTTACATCAAGTACATCATGCTGATCGTGATATTGATGTTACCACTGGCCTGCGCTTTCATCCCATAGAAATTATTATATCCATGTTGATTAAAGTGTCTGCGGTGGTGCTTTTGGGGGCACCTGTTGTTGCGGTTATCATTTTCGAAGTTATTTTAAATGCTATGGCAATGTTTAATCATTCGAATGTGCGTCTTCCAAAATTAGTAGATGCTGCGGTACGTTTATTGCTGGTTACGCCCGATGTGCACCGTGTGCATCATTCAGTGGTCTATGCTGAAACCAATAGTAATTATGGCTTTAACCTTTCCATCTGGGATAGGTTTTTTGGTACATACCGCGCGCAACCTAAGCTTGGGCACGATAAAGTAGTGATCGGGCTACCTGATTTGCAAGAAGCAGAAACACATCAGCTGGGCTGGATGTTGCGCTTGCCCTTTATGTCGAAACGTCAGCTAAACAGGCCTGCCAACAAAGCATAACGGGCTAACTTTCCGATACTAACCAAGGCAATGAAGTACAATAAAGGACTGCGTAATAGCCCCGCAACCAAACATAATGGATCGCCCACAATGGGTAACCATGCGAACAGCAGCGCGGCTTGCCCATAACGTCCAAACCATGATTCGGCATGTTCGACTTTTTTCTCATCCATACGCAACCATTTTTTATGAATAGCCTTGTTACCTAGCCGTCCCATGGCGTAGGTAATAAGACTGCCAAGCACGTTGCCCACGCTTGCAATGATGACCAATGAAACAGCTGGTTCACCCTCATGCAGACGGTAGAGCAGCAATGCTTCTGAGCCACCTGGGAATAGAGTGGAAGAAATCAAAGCGGAAAAGAATAATGTCCAATCTAAATCAACCATGTGCATAATGGGCAATGTACATGATGTGTATATCACATCAATATGTGCTCTGGAGGGGAGTATGGCATACGTGTATTTAGCAATTGCGATTATTGGGGAAGTGATTGCAACAAGTGCATTAAAAGCATCCGAAGAGTTTACCCAGCTGATACCAAGTATCTTGGTGGTTGTGGGTTATAGTGCCGCATTTTATTTTATGATGCTTACTTTGCGAACTATTCCTGTGGGTATTACCTATGCCATTTGGTCGGGACTTGGCATTGTGTTGGTAGCGGCTGTTGCGGCAGTTTGGTTCAAACAAATTCCCGATGTTGCCGCGATGCTTGGTATGGGTTTGATTATTGCAGGTGTTGTCGTAATACAGTTATTTTCAAAGACGGTGCAGCATTGATGTATAGCTTTCAATCACCCTTTGGAGTTATTGATTATGATTGGCATGAGGGATTTTGTCATAGGATCGTTTTACAACAGTCAGAGGTGCTTCATGCTGAACATGAGGACCCTATCTCGGCATGGTTATTTGCGTATTTTTCAGGAAAAAAACTGCCACTGCCGGCCTTAGCACCGTCTAAAACCGATTTTCAGGTCAAATTGAGGCATGGTTTGCTGGCTATTCCGAGTGGTAAAGTGAAAACGTATGGTGAACTGGCAAAGGTACTTAACACGGCTCCGCGTGCTTTGGGTCAAGCTTTGGGAGCTAACCCATTACCTATTTTAGTTCCATGTCACCGTGTTGTTGGTGCAAATGATTTGGGTGGATTTCACTATGGGGGAGATTGGAAAAAAGCGCTGCTCAATTTTGAGTCTGTATAAGTAAAGTTGCGTCATTGCATGAAATGCCGATAATCACGCGATTATTTTTAAACGAGGTGGATATGTCTAAAGCATGCGCACGCCATATTTTGGTGGATACAGAAGAGAAATGTAACGAATTAAAAGCAGAGATTGAAGCAGGTGCAAGTTTTGCGGATGTAGCAAAAGAGCATTCAAGCTGCCCATCAGGGCGTAGTGGTGGTGACCTAGGTGAATTTGGTCCGGGTCAAATGGTTCCTGAATTTGATGCGGTGGTATTTTCAGCCGAAGTTGGATCTGTTGAAGGGCCTGTAAAAACACAGTTTGGTTATCATTTATTGGAAGTGACCAGCCGCGCCTAAACGTAGCATAGCAGGGGTATATTGAAGGGCAGGTGAGTAATATTCACCTGCCCTTTATTGTGTAGCGTATGACTTAAAGGGCAGGGCAATATTACCAGATACAGTGACACTTATTTTTCCTTCACCCTTATTGAGGGTTGGTGGGCTAGCCTCAGGTTTTCTCATCAGTGCCATGACTGGCCTAGCTTGTCGCATAGGGTAAACAGGCTGTTGTTGGCTTGTTTGTAAATTTATAATATGAAAAGATGTTGCGCCTAGGGCTTTGGAAAATGTGTTTGCTTTATCGCGAAAGGCTTGAATAGCTTGTAAACGCAAGTTGTTCTGTGCTGTCTTCATTGATGAGTCTGAAATCCGAAAGCTTAGATGGTTCAAATGTGCCCCCGCTTTTTCAATGCCATCAACCCAGTAAGGCACGCGCTCTAGATGATTGCTAATAAGCTGTTCGATTTGCACCAACTTCCAACCATCACGAACCTGTCGACTATTCACTTTATCATAACGCCACAGTATTTCCATGCGGCGGCTCAATGTGGTCTGTTTGATTCCTTTTTCACTCTTTAATTGTTGCTGAATAAGCTGACCCATATCATTCACTTTTTTACGCAGAGCTTTGGCATGTTTACCCGTGGCTTCCATGCGATAGTTCACCACGGCTTCATCATTGGGCAGCGTAATGCTCAATGTTGCGGACAAGCTTATTTGCGTTGCCTTTGGGGTTAAGTTTGCGGTTGAATCTTCACCCGCCCAAGCTGAGGGGATAAAAATAAGAGAGAGTATTATAAAGTATTTCATAGTTTTAAGCATGGAACAGAGAGAGCAGTTCGGCAAGTTTTTATTTGACACACCTATTCAGGAATCGCTGACATATCAACACTTACAATGCGTGAGACACCAGGCTCTGGCATCGAAACACCAATCAATTGATCGGCTTTTTGCATGGTTATTTTGTTGTGGCTAATAGCGAGAAATTGCACACCCTCACAAAATTCACCAATCATATCGGCAAAGCGCCCAACATTGGCATCATCCAATGGCGCATCGACTTCATCTAGGATACAAAAAGGGGCGGGATTGATACGGAAAATTGAAAATACCAAGGCCACAGCAGTTAAAGCCTTTTCACCGCCTGAGAGTAGCGTAATATCTTGTAAGCGTTTACCTGGTGGTTGAGCAATGACTTCAACGCCAGCTGTGAGAACATCATCTGAATCCAGCTTTAATTCCGCCCGTCCACCACCAAATAGGCGCGGAAATGTTTGCTTAAAATAAGCATTGGTTTTCTCAAAGGTGTCGCGAAAGCGTTGGCGGGTAGTGCGGTCAATGCGACTGATAGTGTCTTGCAAGGTGTTTAAGCTTATTTCTAAATCGGCAATTTGTTCAGCGAGAAATTGCTCACGTTCAGCAGCCTGTTTGAACTCATCAATGGCCAGTAAATTCACCGGCCCAAAGCGCGATAAACGATCCTCTAATTCACGACTATGACGCAATACTTGTTCCACATCCTCATCACTTAGACTTTCATGTTGTAACAACAACTGTGTACTGGTGATTTGGCAACGTTGCTCAATTTCAGAATTTAAATCTTGTAAACGTGCTTCCTCACTGGCCTGTCGAATTTCAATCTGCTGCTTGTGCTCCCTTGCTTGTTGTGCTTTTTTACGTGTGTTTTGCTCATCATGTTCATACTGATGCAGTTGCTTTTGTAGGGCATGACCCTGTTGTCGTATATTGGTTAAATAACGGTTCGCTTCCTCAACACTTTCATGTGCAGTTTCTAATTGCATATCGAGGCTTTTATGCATTTGACTTTGCTCAATGGCAGTTTCATTTTTACTATATTGCTGGGTATCTTGTTGTTGTCGTTGCTGTAATTTTTCAAGCTCTTGCTGCATACGATGTGCATCACGTTCAAGGCTTTGCAGTGTTTGTTTGTGCAATGCCAAAGCTTGATCAGCATGGGCTTGTGATGAACGAGCCTGTTGCCACTGTTGTTCATATTGTTGTTGAACCAAAGTCTGTGCATCCAAGGCTTGCTGGGCTCGGGTTAACTGCTGTTCATCCATTGCACCGATGCTCCCCAGCTGTTGTTGCCAATGTTGTAATTCTTTATTATTTTCTTGCGTATCTTGTTGCAACTGCTGATGGCGTGAGCGTAAACTTTGTTGTTCATCTTGTAGGCGCTGCAACAATGCTTTTGCTGCCTGAGTTTCACTTTGCGCCTGTGTTGCTGTCAAATGAATATTTTGCCATTGCTGCTGCTGAACAATAAATGCCATCTCGGCGGTATCAACGGTTTGCTCGGCTTCCTGCATGCGTTGTTTGGCGGTGACTTGTTCAGATTTGCAGACTTGTAAACGTCGTTGCAGACTTAACCGTCGTGCAGTTTGACTTTTGGCAGGTGGAATAAGCCAGCCATCAGATTCCAAGCGCCAGCCATCTCGGCTTACCAGTGTCCCATATTTAGGTGCGGTGTTTGAGAAAATATCATCACAAAGAAAAGTCTGACAAAATATGCTGTACAAAGGATGTGTTGTTTCTAAGTTTAGTTGTAAGGCTAAAGTATTCGACGTTAAATTTTGTGGATTACTTTGCTGATTATTGTTGTGCATAGCGCCTATGTGCATAGCAATCGGACTATCTTGAGCTTGCGTGAACATATCTTTCCACGTTGTCAGAGTTGTATTACTAGGCAGACTTAAATCACCTTCATTGCCGCGTAAAGCTGCGGCCACGGCGAGCTCTAGACCTTCTGGCACATCAAGATTTTCATCAACCCAAAGCCCGCCACGGTTGCGCATATGCTCACGCAGATTTTCTGGCATATTGCGCTGTTGCAACTGGGCTTGCAGTTCTTGAATTTCACCACTTAATGCTCGTAATGTTTGGTCAGCCTGCTTGCGTTCGGATAATAATGTCTGCTGCTGTTCACGACATTGGTCTAAACGCAACTGTCCATCATGAATGGCTAACTCGGCTTCTGTTTGATTTTGTTTTGCTTGTTTTGCTTGCGCCTCTGCCTGTGCTAAGGCTTGCTGTAGTTCATGTTCTTTGTTTTTAAACTGTTGCAGATGCTCTGCGTTCTGTGTTTGCTGATTTGATAAATGTTGGACATGTTGTTCAGCTTGTTGGCGGCGCTGTTCAAGGTCTTGAAACATACTGCGTAGCCGCTCCAGCTCACGCAGCAAAGCATCGCGCTTTTCGCGCGCCTTTTGTAACACTTCCTGTGCTGTATTGAGTTGAGACCCTGCGTCACGGCGACTCTCTTGCAAGGTGTCATCGATTTGTTCTTGCAGCTGCATTTCAATACCGCAGATATCAGTCGTCAATTGCTGTTGCCGAGATGAGGTTTCATCCATGCGTTGCTGCAACATAGCCTTGCGCTCTAACAATAACCGTCGTTCCCCAGAGGCACGTTCGGTTTGTTGTTGTAATGCAGCGCGTTGTTGTTCGCATAAACGAAGTTTTTCCTGTGCCTGTTGCACCTCTTCATCATGCAATACGCCAGCTCGTCGGCTTTGGGTGAGCAGACGTTCTGTATGAATATGTTTTGCCTCTGCTTCTTCAACAAGCTGCTGAACCTGCTCAAGCTGCTGCTGAAAAGCGTGTGATTGCTGCTGCTGTTGTTGAAAACGAATGGCTAGTGCCTTGGATTGGGCATGCTCAAATTGGCCTTGCATGGTCTTAAAGCGTTCGGCACGTGATGACTGTTGTTTTAAGCTACGACATTGACTACGAACCTCTTCAAGTAAATCTTCAATACGATCCATATTTTGGCGAGTACTGTTCATTTTTCGTTCGGCTTCTTTACGTCGTGAGCGGTATTTCATTACGCCTGCGGCTTCTTCCAAAAGTTGTCTGCGCTCTTCTGGCTTGGCGGTAATCATACGGGCAATGGAGCCTTGCTCCACAATGGCATAAGCGCGTGTGGAAACGCCTGTATCAAGAAATAAATCAACAATATCTTTTAGGCGTGCCATCTTGCCATTGATAAAGGCATCGGATCCACCATCACGCACCAAACGTCGACGGACACGAATTTCATCCATGTCGTGGTAAGGAGGAGCCAGTTTCCCACGCTGTAGGGCAAAGGTTAGCTCCACATCGCAAATAGCTACTGGCGGGCGTGTTTCCGAGCCTTGAAAAATTAAATCATCCATGACTCCGCCACGTAAATGACGGGCAGAATGTTCACCAAGAACCCAGCGAATGGCATCAACAATATTTGATTTCCCACAGCCATTAGGGCCAACAATGGCATTAATGCCATTGTCCAGTTCAATTTTGGTTGGATCCACGAAGGACTTAAAACCAGATAATTCTAATCGTTTAAGTCGCATGTCTGATTTTTCTCATACAAGCTAATCATACACAGCATGGAAATGTATGCTACAAGCAGATAAGCACACTTTTTTAAACAAAGTCGTTAAAAAAAGCTTTTTTAGAAAGAAAAGAAGCATTATTTCATCTAAAGTAAGAATATGAAGTTTATATAAACAAGATCATTTGGAGATATAAAGCGTATGACTTTATGCTAATTTTATGCTATAAATTTTACACAACATTATGCTCATCAAGGAGGCTGAAATGAAGAAGCTGTGCTTCGTAATATTATTACGAGTAGTAGCTCCAAAAAGAAGATGTTGATGGCTTTGCAATGAAAATTTATCGGCATTTTATTGATGGCACACCGTGGTACCTTGCCAAGCATTATTGGTGGGCTTACTTGTGGCAAAAGTCCGTATGGTTTTTTGATCATCAGCCGGTTATTAATGCGATTTTATTTTTCCAATATCGGAAACTGATGCAAGCTACGTTAAGCCGCTTTAGCGCTGCTCCGAAAAAAAGTGTTTTGCAACTTACCTGCGTGTATGGGTCATTAACACCACATCTTAGCCAGGCACTTGAGCATAGGCCTTTGCATATTACCGATGTTGCAAATATTCAGTTAAGGCTCGCTCGCAGCAAATGTAGCGCATCATCGTTGTTGCCAACAAGAATGAATGCAGAGCAGCTTGGTTACAAAAATAATGCATTTGATACGGTTGTCTTGTTCTTTCTCTTACATGAAATGCCGCATAGTGCGCGGGTTAAAACTTTGTCAGAATGTATGCGTGTACTCGCGCCGAATGGGACACTTATCATTACAGAGTATGCTCCCTTACCAAAACATCACTGGCTATATAAACTCTCAGTATGTAGACGAGCCTTAATGATGCTTGAACCCTTTCTAGCGAGTTTTTGGCATGAAGATTTAGAGGCGATGCTTATGAATAATTCAAGTGCTTATAACAAAGAAATTTCGTGTGTATCGCAGCAAAAAATATTTAACGATTTTTACCGCGTGACAGAATATAAAGTTTACTAAAAATACGAGCAGTGTTTTTTTGAGGGTCAGTGTTGTTGAGCACAATGTTATGGATGAGCTTTATCAAAATACTTCATTACCAAGAAACTAACCATACAGGCGGAAAAGCTGGAAGCCACAATCATATATAATACAATCAGCTGCGCTGATGCGGCAGCAAGCGGGGCGCTCCCTGCCAAAATCATGCCGACAAAAATACCTGGCATATGTACCAAACCAACCACGCGAAGCGTATCAATGGTTGGAATTAGTGCGGTAGACATACCCTTATCAACATTTGCGCCTGAATTAAGGCGTTCAAACATGATTGAAACGGCATTCATGCCATTGGCGGCAATCATACTTCCCAGAGGAATCAGCGTGCGGGTGTCATTATCAATCACGCCTGTGAAGACCAGCCACGGAAGAGTAAGCAAACAAGCGATGCTTAGGCCTATAGTGGTAGCAGCCCATGCCTGCTTCTTGTTTTTTGGGTAGTGAGTTGATGAGGTTTGAGCAGCTAATAGGCAAAAGAATAAAATGATACCAGCTTGTGCCCAGTGCGAGGATATATCGAATATCCAGTGCAATACAAATGCCAGTGCCAATAATTGAATAGGACCGCGAATGGAGGCGGTGAGCATATTTCGAGAAAGGCCTAACTTTTGACGGTGCGAAATATAAGCGACACCAGCCAGTAATAACCAGGCTGCCATTAAACCGACTAGTGTATCTTCCCAGCTGTTCATCATGGCCTGTTCAGTTTTAGTTGCATAACAATAGCATCTTCTCGCGGCTCGCCTTTTCTCTCAGGCACATAATATGCCTTGCGACGAGCGATCTCAGTAAATTCCAATTGCTTATAAAGAGCCTGCGCGGCAAAGTTTGAAGCGCGAACTTCAAGCAATATTAGCTGATAGCCTTGTTTATCGTGTAATAATTGATGGCTGAGCGCTTTGGCAATACCGTGACGTTGATATGCTGGTGCAACAGCCACTTGCATAATATGCACTTCATCCAATATGTCTTGGCTTAAAATATAACCAGAAAACTGCCCTGCCTGCTCACACACATACAAATTAAAACCAGACTGCATAACATCTAAAAATGATTGTTTTGACCATTTTTCTGCGAATAATTGCTGATTTAAATCAAAAACGGCATCAATATCATCCACCGTTCCCAAACGACATGCAAGTGTGCCCATGCTTATTGGGGTGCTTCGATCTGCTCAATCCAAGTGCAAACTTCCGAATCGCAGACATGCTGCGTGCCATTACGCTTGGTTATTTTTTCTGTCACATACGGAGCGTTGCATTCAGGACAAGGTTTCTCAATGGGTTTATTCCAAAGGGCTTTTTTGCACTTGGGATATTTTGAGCAGGAATAAAAAACTTTTCCACGCCGTGATTTTTTCTCCAAAAAGGTGCCTTTGCCGCATTCAGGGCACGCAATACCTGTATCCTTGGGTTTTTCCAGTGGCTGAATGCCTTTGCACTCAGGATACCCCGAACAGCCCAAGAACTTTCCATAGCGACCTTGTTTGATAAGCATGAGCTCGCCGCAGTCATCACACTTTTGATCTGATACTTCAGGTTCGGGCGCTTCATTGTCACCATTGAGAGGTCTGGCGACTTTACATTCAGGGTAACCTGTACAAGCCAAAAATTTTCCATAGCGGCCTAATTTAATGGCCATAGGTTTACCGCATTCTGTGCAAATTTCATCGGTTTTTTCGTGTGTGACATCGGAGCGTTTTACATTCTCCATCGTATCATCCACACGGGCTTTGAATGGTGTCCAAAACTCATGCAGCAATGGTCGCCACGCACGTTCATCGCGCGCGACCGCATCAAGCTTACTTTCAATATCTGCTGTAAAACTGGTCTCAACAATGTCAGTGAAATAGGTGGTTAGAAAGCGACTAACGATTTCACCGACATCGGTCGGAACAAAACGTTTTTTGTCCATTTCTACATACTCACGTGTCCGTAAAACATTCAAAATAGAAGCGTAGGTCGAAGGGCGACCAATACCATGCCCTTCCAGCTCTTTGACCAAGGTGGCTTCACTAAAACGAGGCTTTGGCTCGGTGAAATGCTGTTTGGGTTTTACTTCGTTGACGGTAATAACATCACCAATAGACATGGCTGGTAATAAACGATCTTTATCATCCTTGACGGGCTCATCGGTACCTTCAATATATAAAGTTCGGAAACCAGCAAATGCCAAAACAGAACCGTTCGCACGCAATGTTAAATCACCCGATACAATATCTACACGCACTTGATCTAGGATGGCTGGAGCCATTTGTGAGGCCAAAGCGCGCTTCCAAATAAGGGTATATAGCTTATGACCATCGGCATCCAAGACTGAACGCATGCTTTCAGGTGTACGGGCAGTTGATGTTGGACGAATCGCTTCATGTGCCTCTTGGGCATTTTTACTTTTAGACTTAAACACACGTGGCTTGGCTGGTAAATAATCCTTGCCCCAGCGTGAGGAAATGTATGAACGCATATCTGCCAATGCATCATCGGAGAGTGCCACTGAATCGGTACGCATATAGGTAATCAGACCAACTGGTTCACCATCAACTTCAATACCTTCATACAGTTTTTGTGCGACTTGCATGGTTTTTCGCGCTGTAAAACCCAGTTTGCGCGAGGCATCCATTTGCAGGCTGGAGGTGATAAATGGTGCGGCAGATTGTTGTTTGGCCTGTTTCTTCTGAATGTCGAGAATGCTATATGAGCCTTGTTCCACTTGGCGAGCTGCATCACGCGCCGTGACGCCGTCCGGTAAAGAAAATTTACTTAGTGCCTTACCATTCATCGCATGTAAGTGTGATTCAAAAGAGCCATTTTTTGATTCACATGCAGCTTCAATACTCCAATATTCTTTGGGTTTGAAATCGCGGATATGTTGTTCGCGTTCGCAAATCAGACGTAATGCAACTGATTGGACGCGGCCTGCCGATAAACCGCCGCGAATTTTTCGCCATAGTAAGGGCGATAGGGTAAATCCGACCAAATAATCCAAGGCACTACGTGCTTGTTGTGCATCAACCAATGGTGTATTTATTTCCAATGGATTGGCCATCGCCGCATCTATTGCTTTTTTGGTAATTTCATTGAAGGTAATACGTTGTACTTGCTTGCCTTCCAAGGCGCCACGTAATTTTAATTCATCGGCAACATGCCATGCAATCGCTTCTCCCTCGCGATCCAAATCGCTGGCAAGAATCAAGGTGTCGGCGCGTTTTAGGGCTTTTTGAATATCGTTAATACGCTTTTCTTTGCCTTCAATGACCTGATATTTTAGTGCGAAATCATTTTCAGGGTCTACGGAGCCATCTTTTTTAGGAAAGGCACGGATATGGCCATACGAAGCGAGAACTTTGTAACCTTTACCCAAGTATTTCTCAATTGTCTTCGATTTTGCGGGAGATTCCACGACTACCACTGCGCTCATCTATCAGCCTCCATCATATTCAAAAAAGAAGCTACGGTCTTAGTTTGCCGCTGATTTTGTTATACTTTCTACCAAATCAGGGGTAAACTAAGTTGTTTTAGCTTCCTAGTGTGTAACGACTACCAGGCAAGCGTTCAATCACACCCCGTAGCTCAAGGTCGAGCAAGATGGGGGAAAGCTCAGGCACGGTCAAGTTGCAAACCTCTGATAATGCATCCAAATGTAAAATGCCATGCTGTAAAGCATGAAACAGACTTGCCTCATGCTCGCTGGCGGGCTCAAATGTGAGCTTATTTGCAATTATGTCACTATGCCAGCCCAACAGCTGCAATACCTGTTCCGCAGTATCGACTAAATTTGCTCCATCACGAATTAATTGATGACAACCCGCGTGACCGTTGTTTAATACCGAACCTGGTACGGCTAATACCTCGCGGCCATAAGATAATGCATGGTTAGCCGTAATCAATGAGCCCGAACGAATATCCGCTTCAACCACCAATGTAGCTTGTGCCAAAGCCGCAATAATACGGTTGCGTTGCGGGAAATTTTCAGGGCGCGGTGTTTGATCGGGTAAGAACTCACTTAATACACAGCCACCATGCTCTACAATAGCAGCGACTTGTTGCTCTTGTTGTTGCTGTAAGCACATAAGCCCACAACCCAAGACTGCGACAGTTGCGGTACTGCCAAGCAAAGCTCCGCCATGGGCCGCGGCATCAATACCATAAGCCATGCCGCTGATAACCACAGTGTTATGATCTGAAAAATAATGACTCCAGCGGCGAGCAATAAGCCTGCTTTCACGGCTAGATTTACGTGCCCCAACAATGGCGAGACATTGTGCATGAGATAATACGTTGACATTACCTCGTGCGAATAAGGCTAGCGGGGCATCATTGCTTGCCTTTAAAGAAGCAGGGTAGGCCGCATCTTCACTACATAATAATTGAATGCTCGCTTGTTCACATTGTTTGGCAATGTTTTGAGCCTGTTTTATGTCCGATTGAGCTAATGCAGCTCGTAACTTTGGCCCAACACCTTCAATTTGTATCTGTTCAGAAGGTTGTTTGTTCCAAATGGCATCAAAAGACCCATATGCTTCAACAAGCTGCCGACCAAGGCATGGGCCAATGCCACGCACCAAAGATAACCTCAGTGCAGCAATAGCAGCTTTAGATGTGTCTACCATGCAGGTAGCTAGCTTGGAACCATGCTAAGGCAAGCTGAGCTGGTTCAGCGGGCCGCTTTATTGCGGATAACATCACCCACATTTATTGAAGATGAGGAACTGGTGACCAGTGCCAAAGAAGCATCTTGGTGAGCCACAAGAACCAGCAACTCACCGATTTTTTCTTCTGGAAGCAGTACTTCATGACCCGTAACACGATCTTTAATCGTACGTCCAGCACGATGAATAGATAGTGCAGTTCCGGCTTTTAGTCCATTCTTTACACCAAGGCTAATGGCAATCACCTGATTTTGACCCGCTTCAGCGGCATCATTACGAATATATAAAATTTTGCCTTGTAGCTTACCTGTTGGGAAGCTTGGTTGAATTTGTGTATCAATGTGGATGGCTGGTTTTAAACGATCACCGCGTGAGATCTCTTCAAAAGTTTTAAGAATGACACCGCGGTAAATACCATCTGACTCACTCGTGACTTCAATTTGTCCCAAATGCTCTACTAAAATGCCGATGAATTTACCTGTATCGGGGTCATAAATTTTGTCACCACTACGGAAGACATCAAAAATATCACCTTCGTCAGCAGGCTGTTGCATTTTGATGTACACGTGGTCATTCGCACCATAGTTGATGCGCTCATCTGTAGAGTCGAGCAAATAACCAGCGCCATTAACCGCGTCTGGACTTACAAAGCCTTGCCTGGATAGAGCTGTGATTAAAAGGCTAGTATCAATTTTTCCTTCTAAACGTTCAACGGGTTTGGAGATAATCGTAGGCTGCGGACGCAGTGTGCTGAGGCCACTTTGTTTTTGTGCATTGAACCAAATTTTATTGCCGGGGTAAATAAGGTCTGGGTTGGTAATATAAAGGTTTTTTTCCCATACTTTTATCCATTTGTAGGGGTCTTTAAAGAAGTAATTGGCAATGTCCCAAAGAGTATCGCCTTTCTTGACTATATACGGCTGTGGCAAATTAGGCCTGACATCTGTTGCGGCAACGCCTTCTGGCAAACTAAGACTATCAGCTTGAGCGAAGTGTGCAGCTGACAATACCATTAAACTAGTGACAAGTGCGATAAAGAATCGATGTAACATATTAAATACCCTCATTAAATACTTTCAATTACAGACATGAATGATGCAGACTACATGTTAACCCAAGCATGGCATGCTCAACCCCGCGACGCAACTTTAGCTTGTTAGGAAGGGGTGTTTTTCTGCTTAAGAAACACCTGTTTTAGGCTCTTTCCCCTCTAATATCCGGCGTATGTTACCGGTATGCCGGGCTGCGACCAATAGCCCTAAAAGGGTACAAGCAATAAGTGGGTTTAGCTCGTTTGTAGACCATGACAATGTGCCAAAAAACCATGTAAAAAATGGTAGTGAGATTGCGGCAATAACAGATGCTAGTGATACATAGCGTGTTAGCTTAAATAGTAAAAACCACACGATAAAGGTTGCGATAGCAACCCAAGGTAGCCATGGAATAAGCACTCCAAACATGGTTGCTACACCTTTCCCGCCCTTAAATTTCAGGTAGATTGGAAAAACATGGCCGATAAACACTGCCAGAGCGACTGCTGCAACCAAGCTTGTATCATCTTGTAAATAATCAGCCAAAGCCACTGCAAGCGAACCTTTACCAATATCTGCGAGTAATGTCAGAATGCCTACTTTTTTTCCACTGGTGCGTAGTGCATTGGTTGCACCAATATTACCACTGCCATGCTCTCTTGGATCTTTACCAGTTAAGCAGCGTGCAAACAATAAACCAAATGGAATTGCCCCTAAAAAATAGGCTGCAAGGACGGCCGCGATGGCAATATATGGAGCTTGGATTATATCCATTAATGTTTGCGGTAACGTGTACGGGAGCTATCTAATTGCTCTTGTAGGCGTTCGATTTGGTTACCTGAAATATAGCTTGGAAGAATAGCTTCCAAGCTTGCAGGCTGCCCAAATTGAGAAGGAAAGCACTCCCCTTCGACAACGTTGTCATGTTGTAACAATAGCAATTGATCCGCTGTTAATAAGGGTGTTGGTAGTAGTCGTGATACAGTTACCAATAGCTTGGCAAGTATGTTGGGTACAGAGAACAACAGACGTTTGCGCTGTAAAGTTGCCATCAACAATGTCATCAGCTCCATAAAAGTGTATGTTTTAGGGCCAGCCAATTCGTAGGTTTTTTTATGGACATGGCGGTTGCCAATGCTTTGCACAAATACGCGTGCAACATCTTCTATCCAAATAGGCTGAAAGCGCGTTTTGGGTTGAATGACGGGCAGCACCGGTAGCATGGCTGATATATCTTTAAACTTGGTAAAAAATGAGTCGCCCGCACCATAAATAATAGATGGTCGGATCAAGGTCCATGCCATGTCACTTTGCCGCACATAGCCTTCTGCATCACCTTTGCTGCGAGAGTATGAGCTGGCGGGAATTTTACCTGCCCCCAATGCACTCATATGCAAATATTGTTTTACACCATGGCGTTTACAGGCTGACAAAACGTGTTCTGTGCCATGTACGTGCACTGTGTCAAAATCATAACGACCTCGCTCAAATAACAGGCCAACCAAGTTAATGACACAGTCAGCGCCTGCAATCGCATCGTCTAAGCCGCGCCCATCGCTTAAGTCGACTTTGACCAAATGAGCACCTTCTGTAATTAGTGAGCGGGCTTTTTCTGGGTGCCGGCAAGCTACGGTAACATGATGCTCTGCACGGATTGCCTGTCGAACAATTGCCCGTCCGACAAAGCCGCTTCCACCAATGATACATACACGCTGCGCCATGCTTACCTCCTAACGGTTAATGAATCTGCAGTATGCAAAGTCTGGCGCTTTAGTGCAATGGCATTTATACGAAAATTAATTGCACGCTTATGTTTTCAGGGCGTAAAAAAAGGTGCCGAAGCACCTTTTTAGAGATCAAAAGAAGAAACCTAAGCCAGTGGTTGAATTTCAGGTGTACTGGCAAATGTCTTCAATTTTTCAGATCTAGAAGGGTGGCGTAGTTTGCGCAGTGCCTTGGCTTCAATCTGACGGATACGCTCACGCGTTACGCCAAACTGTTTGCCTACTTCTTCCAATGTGTGGTCCGTATTCATGCCTATACCAAAACGCATTCGCAGAACCTTTTCTTCGCGTGGACTTAAATTCTCCAGTACGGATAAAGTTGCATCCTGTAGGGCTTCTGCGATTGCCACATCCAGTGGGTTTTCAGCATTTTTATCTTCCACAAAATCACCCAGTTGAGAATCTTCATCATCACCAATGGGTGTTTCCAAAGATACTGGCTCTTTGGCAACTTCAAGGATCTGCTCAACCTTTTCCAAGGGCATTTCTAAGTGTTCTGCTAATTCTTCAGGGGTGGGCTCACGGCCAATTTCCTGTGCGATTTGACGTGAAACACGCATCATTTTATTGATAGTTTCAATCATATGAACAGGAATACGAATGGTACGCGCCTGATCGGCAATGGAGCGAGTAATTGCTTGACGAATCCACCATGTAGCATAGGTGGAAAATTTATAACCACGGCGCCATTCAAATTTATCTACAGCCTTCATTAAACCAATATTGCCTTCTTGAATCAAATCCAAGAAGCCTAAGCCACGGTTGGTGTATTTTTTGGCAATTGAAATGACCAAGCGTAAGTTGGCTTCAATCATTTCACGCTTGGCTTGACGCATTTTGGCTTCACCCATGGTTAACTTACGCGCAACACTTTTAAGTTCGACAATGCCAAGTTCACTTTCTTGTTCTACACGTTTCAAACGGCGTTGATTTTCGCGTATTTTACCTGTGACAGGTTCGATTAATTCTACCCACGGCCGATCTGCATGCTCTTTACTGAGCATATCCAACCAGCGTTCGTTGGTTTCTTCCACGGGGAAGGTTTCCAAAAATAACTTACGTGGCATTTTTGCTTTTAAAGCATAATCACGAATTGTACGCTCATATTTTCGTACGCGCTCAACAGCATTCTTAAAACGTTGAACCAAAGATTCTAGTTGTTTGGTTGAAAATGGAATAGCTACAATTTCACCAAGCATTTCTTGTAAAATATCATATGTTTGTTTGCCAAGAACTTTGTCTGAAGGTTTTTTGTCGGAACGTTTTTTTAGTTTTATAAAGTCATCATGTAAAATTTTAGCGCGGTCAAAGTGAACTAATGCTTCTGCAAGTTGCTCTTCTTTGGTGATGATGGTTTCTTCCATTGGCGTTCCATCAGGTGTTGCACGGCGCTCTCTGATGGCCTTAGAAAGCTGCTCTGCATCCATTTTCTCTTCTTCAGGCTCTTCATCATCATCTTCGGACTTACTCAGGCGCTTTTCATACTCTTTAATGGCTGCGGCATTCACCACTTTATCATCAATATCAAGAATATCACGGAAGTTCATTTCCTCTTCGCTTTCAATCGCCTCATCACGAATTTGAATAACGCGCTCACCAAGCAGCATGATTTCACGGAAGGTTGCGGGGCAAAGGCAGATGGACTCATGCATCTGTAAGCGACCTTCCTCGATGCGGCGTGCAATTTCAATTTCGCCTTCACGGGTTAAAAGCTCGACGGTACCCATTTCGCGCAAGTACATGCGTACAGGATCATCAATACGAACGACAGTGCCAAGTTGCGTAGTGTCTGCGCGTAAGGCGGAGTCTTCTTTGCGCAACCGATCTTTACGCATGGCGTATTCACCCGTTGGCGCGCGCTCAGGGTCAACAACCTCTACGCCCATTTCAGTGAATAAGTTGATTACTTCTTCAATACGATCTGCCGAAACCAGTCCTTCTGGTAAATGCGTATTCAGTTCTTCATAGGTGATGAAACCTGCTTCTTTACCCTTAGCGACCAAGCCGCCGAGTTCTTTGATTCGTACAGGTGCCTGTGTTGAACGTGTCATTCATTACCTCTGCGCTGCTCTTCAAGAGAAGCATTTAGTTTTATTGCTTTTTGTTCTAGTTCGTGTTTTAAATTCACCAATTTTGTCCGTTTAACAACATCGGTTACTTTAACCAACTGGCGCTCCAAAAGAGCCATATGCATATTCAGTACAAAGCTAGAAAACTCCATATCCAAAACAGGCTCCTGATTCATCCAGCGAGCAATCTGATCTGCGACTTCGGGAAACTCCCGCTGCAGTTGCTGCGCCCATGCCATACCGTTGTATGCTTCGGAGCCTTGTCGTGAAAAAACGCGCGTGTATATCCGATTGTATATATCATTGTCAAGATAAAACGCCTTTGCTTCAGGGGGAAGTAAGCCAATTCTTTCAGGTTTTTGCAGTAAACCAGCCAAAAAATCCTCATGTAAAAGCTGTTTGACCGAATGTATTTTTGCTCGTCTCTTGGGCGATGAAATTTGCCTTTTTTGCCCTATATTTTGCAATTGAATGCCTGTTTGAGCTTCAATTTTTTGTTTCCAAGCTTGTTGTAAGTATGGATCTGACATTTTAAGCAGCATTTCATCGGCTTTTTTTGCCATGCGAGCCAAGCCATCAGTCCCACTTCCTGCCAAACGACTTAAACCCAGTAGCCATGTTTCGAGTATAGGCTTTGCTTGCTTGCTCATCCTCTGCTCAAAAGCCTCACGGCCTTCTTTTTGAAGTAAGCTATCGGGGTCTTCACCATCTGGCAGATATAAAAATTGCGGGCGATACTCTGGTTTTAACAATGGTAACATCCGCTCTAGTGCACGCCATGCGGCTTGGTAACCAGCACGGTCACCATCGAAACAAAATATAGGTGATTCGCATAAGCGGAAGATTTCGCGAACTTGGCGTTCACCTATAGATGTCCCCGATGAAGCTACAGCAATGGGTAAATCATGCGCGGCCAATGCGAGCACATCCATATAACCTTCAACAACCATTAATATTTTACGCTTGCGAATGGTTTCGCGGTGCTCTGAAAAGCCATACAATACATCAGATTTATGATACCATGATGTTTCAGGAGAGTTTAAATACTTGGCCTTATCATCACCCATGCTACGCCCGCCAAAGCCGACAATATCACCACGCTTATCTCGAATGGGGAACATCAAACGGCCACGGAATCGGTCACCGTAGCCTTTATCTCCCTTAAAAAGCAATCCTACTGCCTCTAATTGTGCCAAAGTGCGATCATCACTACCAAAGGTATGCTGCATAAAACCATAACCATCAGGGGCAAAACCCAATTGATATGTTGATATGATATGTTCAGGCAAGCCGCGCTGCTGAATATATGCTTTGGCTTTAGAGCCAGCAGCACCGTGTAGCTGTGTCGCAAAAGTATCGGATGTTTGCGCTAAAAGATTGAGTGCCTTTTTTCGTTGCGAAGCTTCTTTCTGACTTTTGAGCCGATCCACATCACTTTTTTGTGGCAGTGCCAAGCTCGCTTTTTCTGCGAGATATTCAACGGCTTCAGGGAATGAGTAGCCGTCGTGATCCATCAAAAATTGAAATGCACCGCCACCTTTTCCGCAACCAAAACAATAATAAAGTTGTTTGTCAGCAGACACAGAAAACGAGGGGCTTTTCTCATGATGGAATGGGCACAAGCCCATTAAATTAGCGCCACTTCGTTTCAATTCGACATGTCGAGCCACAACCTCTACCACATCGCTTCGTGATAAGACTTCATCGAGAAAGCTTGGAGAGAAGTTTGCCATAACGTCTATATAGCCTTGTTGTGAACGATATTCAAGTGGCTGTTAACCTTGCAATGCCGATTTGACCAATGCAGAAGCCATGCCCATATCTGCACGACCATCAATTTGAGGGCGTAAAATACCCATTACTTTTCCCATATCCTGCATGGATTCAGCACCGCTTTTTGCAATGGCTTTTTGCACAGCATCGGCAAGGTCTGCTTCGGACATTTGCTCTGGCAAATATACAGTCAAATATTCGATTTCAGCCAGTTCTTTATCGGCTAAATCTTGACGACCCGCATCCGTATACTGTTTGGCGGCATCTTTACGCTGTTTGATAAGTTTACCAGCGACCGTTACAACATCGGGCTCTGCCAATTCTTTGCCTAATTCAATTTCTTTATCTTTTAAGGCTGCGCGTAACATGCGAATAACACTTAATTTTTCTTTATTTTTATCGCGCATTGCCTGTTTCATGGCATCGGTAATCTGTTGCATTAACATGCTTGTTCTCCTTCATGCTTATTAAATATAAGCATAACTATTCAGGCTGCTTTATTTTTCTGAAATCACCAACAGTAGGCGCTTTTAGGCGAGGCGAAAAAGCACAGCTTATTACTATAAGCGAAGACTTTTCAGCGCCGCTGTCGGAAAAGTAAACGCCGAGCGGAATAGTTAGCTGCAAACAATAATGCCGAGCACAGAGGCCCGGCATTATCCAAAATCTATCAAATACTTGATTGATTCAATCAACGCTGGTTTGTTCGAGGGCTAGGAAAAAAGTTCAGCTTACTATTGTAAGTGAGTAGTTTCTAACGCAGGCACCAAGCAAGCCAGTGGCGAGTGATCAGTTACAACTTAGTATTCGCGATTCTCACGCATACGTACACGGCGCAGACGTTTCATCAAACGTTTGCGAGCTGCTGCTTCTTTGTGTTTACGTGCAATAGAAGGCTTTTGATAGCATTCGCGACGACGACATTCAGAAATTACGCCACCACGCTCCACTTGTTTACGGAAGCGCTTAATTGCCAATTCAATTGGCTCATCGGAACTTACTCGTACTCCTGGCATATTACATCACCCCCTTGGCATTAAGCCAAAATAACTGAATGGGCTCCAAAAGCCCAAGCGGCAACCTTGAAGATTGCAATCCCTTGCTTGTCTCTACACGCTTGCCATATGATATGGCCAGTAGCTAAGACAAAAAGGGTCGCGCATTATGAGTTCAGGCAGCAATAAGTCAATTAAGCGGGGGAATAACATGCTCCGTGCTGCAGCAAAAGTGGGTAGCTGGACCATGCTTTCGCGTATACTTGGCTTTGTTCGAGATATTTTATTGGCTCGCCTGCTTGGGGCGAGTGCACTAGCGGATGCCTTTTTTATCGCATTTAAGCTTCCTAATTTCTTTCGTCGCATGTTTGCAGAGGGCACACTCACTGTGGCGCTGGTCCCTGTTCTTGCGGAAGAGCGAAAAAAAGGTGAAAAGGATGCGCATGCCTATCTGAATGCGCTTGCAGGATTGTTGCTTGCAGCATTATTGATTTTTACTATTTTGGGCGTCGTATTCATGCCATGGCTGCTTCTGTTATTCGCACCGGGCTTTCATGACGAACCTGACCGTTGGCAACAAGCCTTGCATCTGGCACGTTGGATGTTTCCTTATCTAGCTCTAATTTCTTTGTCCGCGATGTCTTGGGCTGTACTCAACGCCTATCGAAAGTTCTCGGTAGCTGCCGCGAGTCCTGCGCTATTAAATATAGCCTTAATTTTTGCAGCTATTGTGCTTGCCCCATCATTTAAAAACCCTGCCGAAGCCTTGGCTATAGGCGTTGTTCTGGGGGGTATGTTGCAGTTGGCGATTCAGTTCCCTGCTCTCAAGCGCATTGGTTGGATTCCTAAGCCAAGCTGGCGACCGCGCATGCCCGCCATCTCACAAACCTTGGCTTTGTTCGGCCCTGCAGTACTTGGTGTTGCAGCAGTTCAAATCAATATTCTTGTAGGCACAATTTTGGCAACATTATTGCCCACAGGCGCGGTTTCATATTTGTATTATGCTGACCGCATTGTACAGCTGCCTTTAGCACTGTTTGGCATTGCTATGGGTACAGCTCTATTGCCAGCACTCTCCGATCACCTTGCCAATAACCGAGAACAAGATGCGAAGCGTGAATTATGCCAAGGGCTTACGTGGCTTACATGGATTACTTTGCCCGCCATGTTAGGTATATTATGGCTTGCTGAGCCCATTATTCGCACATTGTTTGAGCATGGAAAATTTACGTTAAGTGATGCTCAGGCCACAGCCCATGCATTGCAGGCTTATGGTGTTGGCCTGATAGCTTTTTGTTGGGCAAGGGTGCTATCCATGGCGTGTTATGCGAAAAAAGATGCCAAAGCCCCGATGCGTTTTGCCGCAATCAGTGTGGCTGCTAATATTGTATTAGCGTTGATATTGATTAAACCCTTGGGTTATGTCGGCTTAGCATTGGCAACGGCGTTGGCATCGTTTGTCAATGTGGGGTTATTATGGTGGAACATTAGCCAACGGCAGGGCGGCATTCTTGATGCTGTGAGTATCAAACGTATATTACGAGCCCTGCTAGCATGCCTGCCGATGTTGGCTGTACTGTATGCTTTTGAGCAGCAGTGGACATTTCCGCCTGATGCGAAGTGGTGGCAATGTTTGTGGCTAACTGTGGCTGTATCCAGTGCCATACTCGTATATTTTGCTTCGGCGTATATGTTGGGCGAGCGACTTTGGGGCATAAAGTGGAAAAAGAAGGGGGGGGAGGATGCGTAAAGACACCATTATTTTCGATATTGAAACCATTCCCGATGCTGCAGCTAGTCGCCGTTTGTTGGGAGAAACTGATTTAACGGATGTAGCTGCTCGCGATGCATTGGCTGATTACTTTATTGAAAAAACCAATGGAAAGAATGATTTTCCTCGCCAGCCTTTTCACCAAGTCGTTGCCATCAGTTATATTCATTTGATTCATGAACCAGGTGAAGAAGGAATGGAGTTGGTGGTGCGTCAAATTGCCAGTGGTGGAGAGGTGGATAGCAGTGAAGAAGAGTTATTGCATGGCTTTTTTACACTGATTGAAACGAGAGCCCCAAGATTGGTGAGTTTTAATGGACGAGGCTTTGATGTGCCTGTGCTTAAATACCGTGCCATGGTGCATGGTATGTCTTGCCCACGTTGGTTTAGTGAGGGTGATAAGTGGAATAATTATGATGCCCGTTATTCATCAACCTACCATGTGGATTTATTAGAAGTCCTATCTGATTTCGGGGCATCGGCACGTTGTTCTATGCATGAAGTGGCGACATCCTTGGGTTTTCCTGGGAAGTTAGAGACTGCTGGTGATGATGTGCGCGCCATGTTTGAAGGCAAAGATGTGCAAGGCATTCGCAACTATTGCGAAACCGATGTTTGTACCACGCTATTAATCTTTTTGCGCTGGCAGTTGTTCAATGGTGCTTTGAACGAGGGAGCATATGCCCGTGCTGTATTGGGCTTGCAGAATTACATGACCAGCGAAGCAGAAACTAAGCCACATTTGGCAGAGTTCATGAACGCTTGGGATAAGATGTGACAACCATGAGTGAGCTAGAAAAAATGCTCACAGGTGAAAAGTACAACGGTTTAGACCTTGAGCTTAGACAGTTGCGAGAAAAAGCCCGGCTGGCATGTGCGAAATACCAAGCTCATCCAAGTTTAGGTAATATGAAACATATCAAGCGCTTATTCGGATCATTGGGTAGTGCGATTTTAGAGCCGGGATTTCAGTGTGATTATGGTGTGAATATTCATGTTGGTGAAAATTTTTATGCCAACTTTCAATGTGTGTTACTTGATGCGGCAACGATTTGTATAGGTAATGATGTGTTGTTTGGCCCTGCTGTGCATATTTATACGGTAAATCACCCAAAAAATATTGAAGAAAGACGGAAGGGGGTTTGTATTGCCAAATCAGTGAGCATTGGCAATGATGCTTGGATCGGTGGCGGTGCAAAGATTTTGCCCGGCATTACCATTGGTGACGGTGCGATTATTGGGGCGAATGCAGTCGTGACAAAAGATGTAGCTGAAAATGACACTTACTATTAAATTTCAATAAGTAAGCTCTTAAGGAGGCACTCCTTATGATAGAGAGATGATGTTGGATGCATTGAAAATGGAATGATTGCCAGCCACATTTTTTATAAATTTTATTCTTATTTTATAGTATAGTGAATGACTCACTCTTGATCGCCTATGGAGTTTCAAGTTTTTGCTGCTCCATGTCGCATAGGTAGGTGCGAGCCTCCTCGGAAATTTTATGTATGCAGGCGCGTAGAAGTTCAAGTCTTTCTAGGCAGACCTCGACATTGCCGGCCTCGCCATAGCGCTGAATGGAGCGCAGCATATTCGGTAGCTCAGGCTGCTCAATCAGCATGCAACTACTGATCATTTTGTGAGCGATCAGGCTCAAGCCTAGCCAATCAGTATCTGAGGCAGCCTGATCCATCCGTTGCAATTCATCTTTCATGTCATCGCGCAAGTACAACAGTAGCATGGTGGCGCTCTTTTTGTATTGACGTACAAGGTTTCCATCAATGAAATTATTCGTAAGCAAGGGTAGAAGCTCCGTACCCATCTGAAGGG
>Ga0316204_10004599_pt1 | contig 24452 bp, 21 predicted proteins | sample 6monrhotite_MG_2_FD_205661 | JGI IMG/M metagenome (GOLD analysis project Ga0316204, IMG submission 205661) | Microbial mat bacterial communities from mineral coupon in-situ incubated in ocean water Damariscotta River, Maine, United States -... | ecosystem: Environmental > Aquatic > Marine >... | reverse complement strand
GATGCGGTTGCGACACAACGCGCTGACCGAGCCGGTCCCGCTGGACCTGCTCCTGGCCGCCTAGGTCAGGGGGAAAACCTGAATTTGCAGAAGGCGAGCCTCGGCTCGTCCGTTCGCGTTGGTTCGGAGAGTCCGGACGCGCCCCGACCCTGGCCATCAGGTGCAGGGGTCTACGTCCCTGAGGGTCATGAACACCCAACACTCCTTGAGCCATGGAGCCTGACGGGTGCGGATCCGAAAGGCCCGACTCGGAATGTTCCCACACAACTTCCAGACTGGTTTCCTACCCCCGCCTACCACCAGACTGGTTTCCTACCCCCCGACACTTCTTTGGCCATGGCGCCTGTCGGGTGCGGATCCCCGCGGGTCCCACACCGTAGGTGCCGCTCGCCCATCGTGGCCGCGTGTGTGAGCTAAGTGACCCGTTGATCACCGACGGCCTGGAATTTTCGGCGGCACAAGTGTCGAACGTTGTGGATGGAGGTCGTGACGCCCAGCAGCGCACAGAGACGACTGCTCGTCGAGCTGCTTGCAAGCGAGCTCGATGGCGATGGCACGGTGCGCTTGGACGATCCCGGCCGCGAGTTGGCGTTTGAGCAGCTGCTCGGGTCGGGCATGGTCTCCCGCGCAGGCAGCTGGGTCGCCCTCACCCAAGCAGGTCGGGAGCTCGCCAGCAGCATCGCCGACCATATGCTGGGAGTCCGGCAGAGCCTGCGGAGCCCCGTGTGACGAATTGTGGGGTTGTCGCGGCGCCCTGTTACGGTGCGCTCGAAGCATGCCCGATCTCGCACAGGCCGCTCTCCTCGCGTTCGACATCGACGGCACCCTGACCGACGCCACCACATGGTGGGGCGGCCCCGAGTTGGGCTGGCTCCAGCGCTACAGCGTTCGGGATGGAGAAGCCCTCTTGCGGATCAAGAAGCGGATTCCGACCGTTCCGCTTTCGCGCAACAAGACGCAAGCCGCCCGCGTCCGGATGGAAGGCCTGGGCATGGACACCCGCTGGGTCGGAACGTCCGACAAGATCGCTTCGCTCAAAGAGATCTGCGAGGCATTCGGCGTCGCGCCCGAACAGGTCTGCCATATCGGCGACGGGCCGGATGACGCCGACGTCTTCGAGGCGGTTGGATACGGGGTCGCAGTCGCGGACGCACACCCCATTGCCATCGACGCTGCTGCGATCGTGCTCGACTCCGCTGGAGGCGAGCGCGCAATCGAGGAACTCGACCTTCGGATGGGAGGACCGCGATGAAAGCGATCGGACTCATGAGCGGCACCTCGGGCGACGGTGTCGATGCGATATTGCTCGAGATCGGCGACCTCCACACCCGGCACGAGCCAGCGGTCCTCGGACACGCCCACGTTGCGTTCGACGACGAGCTACGGGCCGAGCTGACCGATCCCGCCAGCCTCACCGTCGGGCGTGTCGCGGAGCTTCATTTCATCCTGCCTCGCCACTACGCCGAAGCCGTCAAGCGTCTCCCCGATTGGGAGTCCGCGGACGTCGTCGGCATGCATGGCCAAACGATCTGGCACGCACCTCCCTCCCAGGCACCGGCCGTGGCCTGCACGCTTCAGATCGGAAGCAGTGCGGTGCTCGCCGCTGACCTCGCGCTCCCCGTTGTCGGCGACCTACGGTGTGCCGACATCGCGCGTGGAGGCGAAGGGGCTCCGATCATCCCGTTCGCTCACTGGTTCTTCTGTCCCGAGGGATCTCCGACCCGGCTGGTCGTCAACATCGGCGGCATTGCGAACTACACCTGTGTCACTCCGGCGGTGGAGGACGTACGCGCGTCCGACCTCGGGCCCGGCATGATGATCACTGACGCTCTGGCGCGGCACGTCTCCGCCGGCAACCTGAGCTTCGATCACGACGGCACGCTGAGCGAAGGCGGGACTCCACACGCCGAGTTCGTCGAGACCATACTCGCCCACGGATTCTTCGACCGCCCGCTGCCACGGAGCACCGGACGAGAAGACTTCGGTCACGCCTACGTCGAGTCGCTTCTCGACCAGTTCGCGCATCTCACCGGTCCCGACCTGTTGGCCTCCAGCGTCGACGCGACAGCAGCCGCCATTGTTCGTGCGGCCCAACAAGACGCCCCGAGTGTGAAGTCTGTCGTACTGACCGGCGGCGGCGCGTTGCACCCCAAGCTCCGCCAATACGTCTGCGCCCGAGCACCGCAGCTCGACGTTCACGTCGCGACCGACGGTGTTCTTGCCCCGATGCACCACGAACCAGCGGGCATGGCCCTGATCGCTGCGCGGACCCTGGCCAACCTCCCATCGAGCGTCCCCCAGGTGACGGGCGCGAGCGCTCCGTCCATCCTGGGGCACGTTTGTCCTCCGCCCTAGGTCCTCCGCCCTAGGGACCCCTCCCTATCCTTGTTTCGTGATCACTCCTCCTCCCAGTATGTGCCTGGGTCCAGTTCGAAGCTGAACGAGACGACCACAGGTGGGCCGTCGTAGGACGGGTAATCCGCTGCCGCCACCGCTCCCCGCAGGCATTCCCGAAGGGACCGCTTGTCGACAGTGTCAGGAAGTGTCGCGTTGATGCCGAGCGGCTCGTGCCCCTTGGGGTTGAGCAGAATCTCGACGTCGACGTCGCCGGGCAACGTCTTGTTGGGATTCTTCTTCGCGTCGGCAACACACTGATCGAAGCTCGAGTACTGCTGCTCGAACACGGAGGTCAGTTGGAACTCGTCGGGCCGCTCACCTCCCGCTTTCATGTCCATCACCACATCGGCGTTGGCATCGAAGGTTGGAACCGACGTTTTGGCAGCCATCGCCTCAGGCGACATCAGCATGCTGCCCACGAACGCCGCGATGGCAGCGGTCGCACCGGAGCGGAAAATGATGCCGGCACGGCCTTGGCGAGACCACCGCACCTCGCCCTTCACGCGGGCCGGCCCGGCCATGGTCGGCAGCGAGACATCCACATCGACCATCGACCCCACCTCGAGCGGAACATCGACGGAAATGCAGGCACCGCCGAGGCTGACGTCATGGGTTGCCACCGACTGGGTATGCCCGTTGCCGGAGACTGTCGTGGGCAACGCTATCGCGACCCGCTCATGAACCCGCCGTTCCGCTCCACTCGCGTCTGGCGAGTTCTGGCCAGGCGAAGCCGAGAGGTTCGGACGCCATGACGGTTGGGACGTGGATGGTGAGACGGGCAGGTGTTCCATGGTTCGCTCCGGGGCCGCCGGTTGTGATTCGACCCCCACGGTCGAACGATTGGGCGGCTGAGAGAGTCATCGACGGACACACGGAGCCCTTGAGGGTCCGGGAAAGAAAAACTCCGTCCTGGTCCCGGACGCCTTCGTTTTCGGTGCGTTTACGGCGCGGTCACAACCTGGTCGCGCTCGCGATGAGACAACACCGGACATGTCGCGAGGAGCCCTGATCGCCATCGCATCTGCCGTGTTCGCCCTGGGCCTCGGCACCTGGCTGGTCCTCGATCGCGACTCCGGCGAAACGACTGCGGAGCAGGCCCCGACCCGCAAGCAGGCCGGCAGGCGGCCCGGACATCCGCCCCAGAAGGGAGACGAAGGACTCGAGGCGCGCGTCGCTCATCTCGAAGGAGAGGTTGCACAGCTTCGCCAAAGCATGAAGCAGCTGCGGATGGCGCGGGGCTCGGTGGCAGCTCGAGGCGCCACCGTGGGGTCCGACGATCAGCGGGGGACGGAAGAGCCCGTTTTCGAAGGTGTCGTCCGCGACATCATCGAGACCGAACGCGAAGAAGCCCGCGAGCGCCGAACCGATGCGCTCCGCGACCGATTTTCCGCGCGCCACACTGAGATCCTCGACGAGTTGGTCGCGGTCGCCGGTCTGAAGTCCTCGGAGCGCGAGTCGATCGATTCACTGTGGGGGACAGAATCCGAGGAACTCGTGCCGTTGTTCCTGGCGGCACGAGAGGGTGACCGGCCCTTCACAGAGGTTCGCGAAGAAGCCGACAAGCTGCGGAAGGCGACCGATGCGAGCGTCGAAGAGATGCTCACCCCCGAGCAGTTCGAGCAGTACAAGGAAGTGCGACCCGGACCTCCGGGACGAGGACGAAGAGGTGGTCGCGGCGGTCGTGGCGGCGAAGGCGGTCGCCCGGCGGGTCCGCCTCCAGGCTGAACTCCGTCCTGCGTCCGTTATTCGCCCAGGAGCGCCTTGCGGGACAGGTCACCCGAGACCGCGGCCAGAACGTTTTCGAGCTCAGCCTGTGTCTTGCTCAAGACGCGGCGGTACAAGGCTCGATAAGCAACCGCCATCGTCCCGGTCGCCGCGGCCGCCAACACCAACGCCGGAACCGCGGCAGCGGCCGAGAGCCCCAACGCCAGGCCGATCCCAGCGCCAGCGGCCCCACCAAACCCGCCGCCCACGAGCCCTCCGCCCCGTGCAAACTTGAGGTTGGCGCGCGCCCCGGGTCGCAGGTCGCCAACCAGCGAGACCTCGGTACCTTCTCCCAAGGGACGAAAACTCGCGTGCAGGGTCCACATCTCGAGCTGCTCGAGCCGGTAGGAGAGCCGCGAGTAGGAGCCAGTGAGGGCCGAGGCCTGGTTGAACCGCGGCATCTGAAACTCGAGCACGATCCCCTTCCCGGGCTCTAAACGTTCGGCCTCTCCGCGTAGCTCGAGGCCAACCTTGTCCGACTCGAAGACCCGACAGCACGAAGCCACCATCGTCTTGAGGTCGGCATCGAAGACTCGAGAAACCGACAGACTCCTTTGTCGCGTTCCCAGCCACCGCAGGAGCGCCCCGTCCGAGACGGCAGACGTCTGGGCCTGCTCGAGAGACTGTTCCCGTAGTGCGAGTTCGAGGAATCGCGGCTCGATCCCAGCTTGCGCCGCAGCATCGAGAAGCTCGCTCCGAGCGTACCCGTCCCGACGAGCCACCGCCGTCGCCGAACGCTCGACCCGCTCGGCCGCGTCGAGTTGGAGCTGCGCGGCTCGCTCGAGTGCTGCGCCCGCCAGCTCATCCGGGATTCGGTCGTCGGTCATCGAGGCGTTCGAGGTGTACCAGCCCAAGACCCTGCCATCGAGCCGTTCATTCCCCCGAGAACTCTGCCGTTGCTCGGTTGCGCTGTTAGAGTCCCCCCCATGCTTCGCAGGTCCTCGTCGGTCGCGCTGCTTCTTGCTGCTGGCTGCTTCGCAGAGCCCGGCTTGGACTCCACTGCAACGAGTGGTGGCAGCTCCTCCTCCCAAGACGCCACGGGCGAGACGCAGAGCGCGGGGACCATGCTCGACCCCAGCAGCTCAACGGGATCCGATAGCGACGCGGCCAGCAGTAGCACCGGCGACTGCCCTGTCGGCCAGATCGGCTGTCGATGCAACGAAGGAGTTTGCGACGGGGGCGCGGAGTGTATCGAAGGCTTCTGCGAGGTTACGAGCCCGGTCGGATGCGGCGACAACATCCAAGGCGACTCCGAGGAGTGCGACGACGGGAACACCGATCCGGGCGACGGTTGCTCCCCCCTCTGCACCCTCGAACGCGAGTGTTTCTTCGCCCACCTCGGTGGCCCGGGCAAAGACTCCATCGTTCGCACCTACTCGGTGTTCTCCGACGGCACGATGTCGGCGTTCGCGGACACCAATGTGCCCGGCCACAATCCCCCGCCAACCGGACCGGGGAGCGAGCTGAACCACGCGGTCGTCTCCTGCCTCGGGCAAGTCTACGTCGCATCCTCGACCTCCGACGCCATCACGAGACTACGACCGACGCCCAAGGAGATAACACTTGTCGAAGAGGTCGAAGTTCTTGGGGTTCGAGAACTCGCCTGCGATCCGGATCGGTCGCTTCTCTTCGCGACGCGTTCTGTCGAGAACGGTTTTGCGGTCAACACCTACAACGTCGGCGGTGGATCACCCGTTCTAGACAGGTCCGAGGAATACACAGGGTCACCAATCGGTGACGTTCGACTCACCCTCGACCGGGATGCGCCACGCGCACTGCTCAACTTCGTGGAGACCGTGGCCCCAACCCCGTACTTTGCCGAGGTGAGCTACGGGCCAGGCATGTTGACCATCGGCGAGTCCGAGACGGTCTCCGTGATTCGCAGCAGAATCAGCGATCTAGTGTACGTCCCGTCAGCCGAAGAGCTCCTGGGCATTGGAGAGGGGCCCTCAGCCGGGCCAGTCGTCTATCGAATCGGCGTCGACGAAGAGAAGCTCGGCAACACCCTCACACAGCCGGCTGCCCCGTGGAACAGCCGACGCAACATCTGGCCGCTCCGGCTCCCCTCCGGCGAGGCGGGCTTCGCGATGGGGGGCGCGCAAGGTGTGGTGATGTCGGGCTATTCGGCCAATGGCGAGGTCGAGGTTCGCGGTGCCACCATCGCGGACAGCCTCTCCAACACGTTCGCGCGCACCGCCTTCAACAGCACCATGTTGGTCGTTGCGTCACCCGACGGATTCGAGATCTACGACATCAGCCAGCTGGAGGGCGACACATGGCCGATACTGAGTACGCTCGAGGCACCCGCCACCGAGGCGTTCACCTCCGGCACCGTCATTCCATGCCCTTGATGGTGTGTCGCGTGGCCGGGAACTTCGATGTGCTCTAAGCTCCGGCCGTGGAGCTCATCGAGTCTTTGGGGCAGCACCCCTCGGCGATCAAGATCCTCGTCACGGTCGGTATCTTCTTCCTGATCGTTGTCGGCCGACGGGTCGCAGTCCGGACCTTCGATACATCGGGCCTCCCGCCAGAGCGCCGAAACCGATTCTTGGTGCAGTCGCGGAACGCGGCGATCGTATTGTTTCTGGCCGCCACGGTCGTGCTGTGGGCGGAACAGCTGCAGACGGTTGCCCTCTCGTTGGCCGCCCTCGGTGCCGCGTTCGTCATCGCAACCAAGGAGCTGATCCTGTGCCTCAGCGGCACGTTTCTGCGCGTGTCTGCCCGCTCCTTCCGTCTGGGTGATCGCATCGAGGTGAACGGCACTCGAGGCGATGTGATCGACATCGGCCCTCTGACGACGACGCTGCTCGAAGTGGGGCCAGAGCCGTCGATTCACAAGCTCACCGGGCGGATGGTCGTGTTGCCCAACAGCCTGTTTCTGAGCTCCCCCGTCGTCAACGAGACCTTCACAGAGCAGTTCGTCCTGCACACCACCCGGATAGAGCTCGACCCCGGTGTGCCCTGGCGGGAGGCCGAGGCAATGCTTCTCGAAGCCGCCAACAAGGTCTGCGGAAGCTACGTGCAGAAGGCCCAGAAAAACATGGAACGGGTTGGCCACAAACACGGACTCGAGCCGCCTGACGTCACGCCGAAGGTCTGGGTCTCGACCCGAAGTTCCGACCTTCGACTCATCCTGCGCTACCCGGCGCCCATGCGAGGGCGTGGCAAGGTTGAGCAGTCGATTCTGCGGGCGTATCTCGACTACCGAGACGCTACCCGAGCGAAGACCGGTGCAGCACAGCCGGAGGCTTGATGTTGTGCTTTCCGAACGCCTGCAACACGCGCAGGTTCACGTCGGTGACCAGCGCCTTTTCGTACTTGATGTCCAGCACGTAGGCCTTGAGCCGCAGCCGAATCGCGACGAGGTCGCTGCTGACGATCTGCTCGACGAGCACAACGACGGGCTTGGGCAGGTACGCGTAGCGGCTGGAGACCGCCGCCTCGGAGACCACTTCTCGCGCCAGCAGGATGTTCTGGTCGGAGCCCACGTGAAAGTCGATCACGACCTGCATGTCGAGCGCCCCGTAGTTTCCGTTGGACGTGATCTCGTTGAGGAATTTGTTGTTGGGGATCGTGACCGTGTTGTCGTCGAGCGTCTGCATGCGAACCGACCGCAAGCCAATCGCCGTCACGTCGCCGTACTGACCGCCGAAGCTCACCCGGTCCCCCACCTGAAACGGACGGTCGAGCATGATCATGATGCCGGCGATGAAGGACGCAACGAGGTCCTTGACCGCAAAACCGACCGACACCGCGACCGTCCCGCCGATCACCGCGAGCGCGCCGTCGTCGAGGTCGAGACTCAGTGACAGGACCGAGACGCCCGTGGTCACATAGACGAAGAACTGAAGGACCGTCGCGATCTTCTGGAACACGAACCGACGGTTCGCGAACTGACTGCTGAGGTTCTCGACCGTGTTGCGGACGAATCGCAGCACGACGAGCGCTGCGATGACCACGAGGATCGAGGTGAGCACACCGCTCCAGCGGATCAGTCCCGTGATCTGCTCCAGGGTCGCGTTGTCGGGGACGCCTTCCATCAATCAACTCACGAGCAAGTGTTGGCGCACCAAGACGCGGGTGATGGTTCGGTACCAGGTCCAGGACAGCCGGAAGCGACCCGAGGATGGTTCGACATATCCGTGTGCCACCGAAAAGCGGATCGCATCGGCGACATCCGGCGCGGGAAGCTGGGTGCACTCGGCCACCTCCGCAGGGGTCGCGAGCTCGAGCTGAACGATCGCGCGCAACACGAACAGCAAGGTGGCCGGGAGGCGCTCGATCTCCGTCGCCGAGGGCTCCTCAAACAGTCGCACGATCGGCTCATCTTCGGTCTCGGAGACAAACAGGGAGTTGCGCCACGCTTGCAACGCCACGGCCGGGTTTCCGTCGGAGTGGTCCCACAAGATTCGGTAGTACCCAAGCTCGGTCCGACGCCCCTCGGCGGGGTCGTCGGATTCGGTCGCAACCACCAGCGCGTCGAAGCTTGGTTTCAGCTCCACCTCTCCGGTCCGCCGCTGAATCAAGGTCGAGATCTGGTCCTCGGTCCAACGCGGAAGATTCAAGACTTGGTCGAAGAAAACGCGTTCGCCACGAGCCCGTTCGACGAAGTGCCACGCGGCCTCCTGAACGGCGACGATCCACGAGACATCGCCGCCGACTTGGAGCGCAAACCGGGTGAAATGATCGAGCTGTTCGAGTCCGCCGACCGCGGGCGCGATCATGCGATGCGCGTCGTCGATACAGATGAGCGATGGACCGGCATCCCGGATCGCTTGGGCCACGGTCTCGAGGCCGTAGTCCGCGGCATTGAACTGCACCGCAAGGGCCTCGAGCAGCGCGTCAAAGCCCTCCGGGGGACACCCCACAATGCAGGTCGTGTCTTCGCTCCGATCGACGAGCCGGCGTAGGAACGTCGACTTGCCCATGCCCCGTTCGCCCACGACGACGCTGAGCGTGCACGCCTGGGCTCGGGCAAGCTCGAGCGCCTGGGAGACGAGGTCCCGGGCGGGCTCCTCCACGGGCGCGATCTTTGTGGCCTGGCTCTGGGGCCCCAGCTGATCGAAGGAGCGGCCGGCCAACGGAGCACCCCGCGGACCGAGCGTGGACGTCTCGGCTTTGCGCGCGACCTCCCGGCGAAAGAGGTAGGCCAAGACCTTCCGCGTGGTGTCGAGCCCCGAGAGCTGACGGACCAGCCAGGCACTTGTTCCCTTTCCCAGAAGCCACAGCCCGCCGACCGCGGCGACGAAGAAACCTCGAATCCCAGATTGGTTTTCGACGACCAAGCGCGCGACGGCGCTCGTCTTCACGGAGCCTTCGAGCCGCCCCACGATGCTCGGGCGCCACTGCGACACCAGCCAGATCCCAATCGGTGCCACGAGCACCCAGCACCCCTGCAGGACCCAGCGATAGATCGTGCCTCGGCCGACGATGTCTGAGGTGAGGGTGAGGATGAGACCCACGAGCGAGACCGTGAGCCCGACGAGGCGCAACGACCGGAAGCGAAGCTTGGCGTTGCCCTTGGCGCTGACCCCATAGATGCTCTGCCGTTCCGCGATGGCATCGACGGTGAGCACCACCGCACGTGCCCCCTGGACCCAGACGAGGACCAGCCACAGCAGACGGAGTTCGAGTGCGTTCGATGCGGTCCCCACCACGAGAGGCAGGACGATCAGGAGCAGGAGCCACTCCACGGGACGCCGGATCCTCAGGAGGTACCAGATGGCATTCGCACGCACGCGCTGGGCGGGCGAACGGGCCCACATCGGCCCTCGCCACTTCCGGAGCAACTCGTCAGCATGGCCGCGCCACCACCGGAACAGCGCGATGATGCAGATCAGCTCCAGGGTGCGAACGACCAGGTCCACAGGGCGAGCCTGAACGGTCGAGGCGATCGAAGCGGCGTCGCGGGGGAGCGACATCGCGTGATAGCGGAGCTCGAGCCCGATCTGTCCGAGCTCGCGGCGCGCTTGGGCCCGGCCAGCCACACCCAACCCCGTCAGGTCGTCGCGGACATCCGGCGACATGCTGGGCAAGAGGCGGAGGCGGTCGCGGTTGAGCATGACGACGTCGTCTCGCAGCAATGAGGCCACCTCCCACGCCACGACGAGTTCCTCGGCGGAGAGCGTCTCGACCTCGGCTTCGAGGGAGTCCTTCAGCTCGACCAGGTCAGCACGATCGATATCCGCCGGCAGGTCCGCGTCATCGAACCCCTCCGGCGGTGCGGGGACTCGCAGGCCAGGGCTGGACGCGCGTGCCAAGGCTTCTGCCAGAGCAGCGCGAGCGTCGTCGAGTGTGCTTCGAAGCTCGCCATACACGGCGTCCGCGTCCGCCTCACTGCCGGAGAGGTCGTCAACCATTTCATCGACGCGCCGATGCCATTCGAGGGAGGACTCGTGAAGCTCCCGCGCGAGCTGCCTCCACCGAGGGAGATCCGCAGCGAACAGCGCTTGCTGCTCCTTGATGCCCAGCAGGCGAGCACGCTCCTCCGCGACGACGCGCAAGGCCTCGGTATGCGCCATTCGGGCGACATCGAGCGCCTCCTCCTTCTCGCGTGCAGCATCGGCGGCCTCCTCTTCCTTGTCGGAGATGTCCTCGCGGTCTTGGGCCTCCTCCTCATCGACAAACGCATCGGGAAGCTCGGGCTCAGGCTCCTCCACCTCCGGGGGTGGCTCAGGCTCCTCCACCTCGACCTCCGCGGCGGCTCGCCGAGAGTCTCTGTCTTCTTCGGACAGATCCATCCAAGCCGTGAGGGCCGTGCGCAGCCGAGCTGAGGCGGTGTTCCGCCTCTCGAGGGCCGCGAGCGACGCCTCGCCGGGCGGGGGCTCGGTGCTCGAGGCCGCGGGCAGCAAGGACAGCAGATGGATTTGGTTCAGGCCTTCGGTATCGGTACCAGGCACCGCCGCGCCTGCGACGAGTCGCTCCAGCGCCGTAGACCGTGCTTCGAGGGTGGTGGTCTCAGTACTCCAAGCCTCGACTTGCCGCTGACCGGCCTTGGACGCCTCCGCTTTCGTCTCATGGGCTGAGAGCAGGTCTGCCCGCGCTTGCGGTGACAACGCGAAGAACGCTCGGAGAGCCTCGAGCAGATCAGCCTGAGCGTTCTGGAGCGGGGTTTGTTGCGCCGTCGGCGGAGGCGCGACCTCAGACTCACCACTCGGAATCGGCGGCGTGAGCGCCTCGAGGACGATAGGAAAAACATCGTCGCGCAGGACCAAGAGGTGTCGAGCGTCGACAGCGGGGTCGAGGGTTCCGTCGAGAAGGGCGCGCAGGGCGTCGGCCCGCGCTTGCACCTCGGCAGCGCGATCCTCGGCGGGCCCGTCGGCAGGGCGCGCGTCCGCGCTTTCCTCCACGTGAGCTTCAACCGGCGCGGGTGAAACGGTCTGCAGGCCGGGTTCCTCGGCATGGGCGCCAGGGACCAGTGCGAAAATGATCGCCGCGCTGAGAACAGCGTTGCACCCTGACCAACGAAGAACCATGGGTCGACGGACGCCGCAAACCGCGTCCAGGTATGCACGGTAGCAGAGGTGCGTTCGCCACCCACATAAGCCGTCGAAACCGCAGATTGGGACATCCTTGTCCCTTGACCCGGTGGCAAAACACGAATAGATGCATTGCCCGAAGAAGGGGTGGTGAGGCGCAGGCTACGAGATGTGGCAGTGCGTGTCGGGAAGCGAGGTCAACCGCGCTCCCAGCGACAACACCCCCCGACGCACAGTGACCAGGGTGGAAAACCGGTCGCTTCCCCCCCCCGCCGCGAAATCGGCGCCGAGTTTGTTGATGCCTGACGATCAGACCGCACCGAGCACCGCCGAGAGGCTGTTTCCAATTGCTCCCGAGCGCGGTGCGCCGACCACGCCAGCAACCTCCGGCCGTGGCCGGCTCCCAACCCCTCTGTTCGAAATCGCGGTCGCATCCATGTGGAGCGACGGAGCACTCGCTGCGCGAGCCGTCGACCGCGGGCACGCCCTGGCCCGACAGCTTCGCTCGGCACCGCACCGCAGCGGCAGCCCCTTCGGTGCGATAGCGGCGGGTCCCCTGCCTTTCGGCGAGTTGGAGTTCGATGGGCTCGAGCCCGAAGAACGCCCCTTGGCCTACGCCGTCGCGCTGTGGGTCGGATGCGGCGAGGACCAGCCGCAGTCCCCACGACACGCGAGTTTCTCTCGTGGGCTTCAGCTCCGTCTACGCCTCCACGATCGGGAGGCCGCGATGCTTCGTGACGTCGTCGCAGCCGTTGAAGCGACGGCCGAAGTTGAAGACGCGCACGCCTCCCTCGGGCTGCTGTTGACGGCCCTCGAGCCCGCACCCATCGCCCGCTAGCCGCCCGGCTCGACTCTCTTGGACGTCAACCTTCGCGGTCTCGAAGGACATGAGGTGCTCGCCGGGTCACGCCCTCGATCACATCCAACAACTCGGCGACACGAGCCGGCTTGTTGATGATCTTCAGCGGCGTCTGGGCGAGAAGCGTACTCAAGGAAGCGGTTGTCCCGCCTCCGCTCAGCATCACGGCACGTCCCCGCAGGGCCGGGAATTCGTCGAACAGCCGCAGCAGGGTCGTCCCACCATCCATGCCGGGCATCATGAGGTCGCACAGCACCACGTCGATCTTGCCGCCCAGTTCTGCGAGCAGCTCGAGCGCTTGCTGACCTCCTGTCATCGTCCACACATCGTGATGCCGCCCGAGTGCACGGCCCAGCGCTGCGAGAACGAGTTCATCATCGTCGATCAGGAGGAGCCGACGCCGCGAGAACGTGCGTGAGCGTCCGGGCGGACTAGCAACAGGGGCATCCCGTGCGATCGGAATCCGTACCGAGAACACAGACCCCTCCCCGACCTCGCTGTCGACGTTGATCGACCCACCCGCCGCGGTGACAACCTCGCGAACGATCGACAGCCCGAGCCCTGTCCCGCCACGCTTCCCCCTCGATGTGTAGAACGAGTCGAAGATCTTGGGGAGCTCCGCCGCCCGGATGCCACCGCCCCGATCGCGGACCTGCAGCAAGACGGCGTGTTCCTCGACCTCGAGCGTGACCTGAACCGGCGTCGGCGTGGCGCAGTCGCGGACCGCTTGCGCCGCGTTGAGCACGAGGTTCGCGACGATCTGACCGAAGCGTTGGGGATGAATCGAGATCGCGGGGCAGTCGGCGAAATCAGTCTCGACAGAGGTCCAGTGACGAACCTGGTAGTCGATGAGCCGCAGGCTGGATCGTGCCGAAGCGACGGGGTCGGTGACGGCGCCACCGTCCGAAGGGCTCTCGGACGCGTGGTCCTGAAGCTCCCGGACGACCGAGACAATCCGGTCCACGCCCTCGGAAGCCATCTCGAGAGTATCCGTGAGTGCCATGAGTTCGGACGCGAGCTCGGCGTGCTCCGCCGACGTTCTGCGAACGATCGCCCTCAACGACCGTTGCACATCGACGATGCTGTAGCCGACATACGTCGCGGGGTTGTTGATCTCGTGCGCAACACCGGCGGTGATCTCTCCGAGCGCGGCGAGCCGAGCAACGCCATCAAGCTGAGTTTTCAGTTGCAGGTTCTTCGAGCGAGCCAGCGCGTAGTCAACCGTTCGAACAAACCCATGCCCGAACAGCCCGGACTTCCGGACGTAGTCGACAGCCCCTGCCGCCAGGCATGCGCGGGCCAGCGAGTCGTCGTCGAGACCGGTCAGCACGATCACACCGATGTCGGGTCGAGCTGACAGCACCCGGCCGAGTGCGGGCAGACCTTCTCCATCGGGAAGTCGCATGTCGAGAAGGACCAGGTCGATGGGGTCGGCGGCGCGAGCGAGAATCGCTTCAGCGTCGCCGAGGCATTTCGCGACTCGCACGGTCAGGGCCCACCGACCTGCGCGACGCAACATCTCTTGGATCAGGCGTGCGTCGCCGGGGTCGTCCTCGACGACGAGAGCGTTCAGCGTCTCCCGCGAGTCTGCCCGACTCGACACTGACACCCGATCCGAACCGGGGACTCTCCCACGGCCGGACGGTTGCACACCTGCCAACTGCATCCGAAGAGCCTATCGGGAAACGGGCGGATCGGAAAAGCCTGCGGCCCAGATCCGAACCGGAATCAAGAGTGAGCGCTATCAAGCGTCATCGAGTGCCGCCGCGACGATGGCCTTGGCCTCGGTTTGAATCTTGGACAGGTGTTCGGGGCCGCCAAAGCTCTCGGTATAGATCTTGTACACGTCCTCGGTTCCGGAGGGCCGCGCGGCAAACCAGCCCTGCTCGGTAACGACCTTGAGCCCGCCGATTGCAGCTCCGTTGCCCGGCGCCTCCGTAAGCTTCGCAACTATTGGATCGCCAGCAAGCCTGTCGGCCGAGACTTGATCTGGAGACAATCTCTTGAGCGCCGCTTTCTGAGCGGGCGTTGCCGGGGCGTCGAGACGCTCGTAAACCGGCTGACCGTGTTTCTCGGTCAGGGCGACGTAGTGCTCGGCGGGGTCCTTCCCGGTCTTGGCGGTGATCTCGGCGGCAAGCAAGTCCATGATGATGCCGTCCTTGTCGGTCGACCACACGGTCCCGTCCTTCCGCAGGAAACTAGCCCCAGCGCTCTCTTCGCCACCGAAGCCGTAGGCACCGCTGACAAGCCCGTCAACGAACCACTTGAAGCCGACGGGGACCTCGCTGACCTTGCGTCCGACGTCCGCGGCGACGCGGTCGATCATGCTGCTGCTGACGAGCGTCTTGCCGACGACGGCGTCCGCGGACCAGCCCTCCCGCGTCCGAAACAGGTAGTCGATTGCCACCGCCAGATAGTGGTTGGGGTTCATCAGCCCGTGGCTACGAGTGACGATGCCGTGACGGTCGTAGTCGGTGTCGTTGCCGACGGCCACGACGTAGCGGTCCTTGAGCTCCACCAGACCTGCCATCGCGTACGGCGACGAGCAGTCCATGCGGATCTTGCCGTCCTTGTCGACACTCACGAACGAGAACGTCGGGTCGATCGCATCGTTGATGACGTCGATCTTCAGCCCGTACTTTTCGGAGATCGGACCCCAATAGTTGATGCCCGAGCCGCCCATGGGATCGACACCAAGCTCTAGGCCACTGGCCGCGATCGCCTCCAGGTCGATGACCTGCTCGAGGGCGTCGACATACGGGGTGATGTAGTCGAACCGCTGCGTGCTTGATGCCCGCAACGCCGACGCCACGCTCACCCGCCGCACGCCATCGAGCCGCGCCTCCAGCAGCGCATTGGCTCGGTCCTGGATCTTCTGGGTGATGTCACTGCCGGCCGGCCCACCATGTGGTGGGTTGTATTTGAAGCCGCCGTCTCCGGGAGGGTTGTGGCTCGGCGTCAGAATCACCCCGTCCGCCAGCCCTTCGGTCCGGCCCTTGTTGTGGGCGAGGATCGCGACGGACACGGCTGGTGTCGGCGTCACGCTGTCGCCATCGTCGATCAGCGCGGTCACCCCGTTGGCGGCCAGCACCGCGAGGGCGGTGTTCCGAGCGGGGCGCGAGAGTGCGTGGGTATCGATGCCTACGAACACGGGCCCGGTGATGCCGGCCTGCGCGCGGTAGTCACAAAGCGCCTGCGTGACCGCGAAGATGTGATCCTCGTTGAAGGAGATCGATGACGACGAGCCGCGGTGTCCGCTGGTGCCGAAGGCGATCCGCTGCGAGGCCTCCGCGGGATCGGGGCGCAGCGTGTAGTAGTCACCCACGAGCTTGGGGACGTCGATGAGCAGGGAACGGGGCGGCTTCTTTCCGGCCAGAGGATGAACCACGGGGGGAAGTAGAAGACGCCCGGCGCGCCGAAGCAAGGGTTTGTCGGCGACCCGGAGAGGTTCGGTGTCGGAGCCGCGCAGGAGGGGTCCCGAGGCAAGCGGCATCCGCTTCACCCCGCGCCTGACCGGGTCGACCGGTTTGCAAGCACGCACGGATGGGCGTGCGAGCGTCGGCGGCCGGTCGCGTCGGTCGGTGCAATTCTCGAATTCGTGCGAGGCCTGGGGAGTCAGTGCAGGCCCAGGATGAGTCCCCGATCCGCCTGTTGGTGGCTGGAAACGGGTGTTCCCGCGCATCAGCCCTGAAACGGGCCGCACACAGGCGCGCCTTCACGCGTTGCATCTTCGCCGGCGCAACACCATTTCGATCTCCAGGACCCGTGGAACGCAGCGCAGCCCCAACCCTCCTCCGACACCCCAAGACGGTGACGACGGTGGAGCTTCTCGCAAGCCAGCTTCAGGGTTCGACGCCCGTCGAGGTTGGTACGCGCACTCTGACGCTGTGCGGCGTCCCGGTTGCCGAGGTCACCACCAACGTCGCCCACCTCAACCCCACCACCGCAACCTCGTCCGAAGGGATGCCGGCCGTGGAGATGCTGGCCGCACTCGCGGGCCACGAGCCAAGCGGCGTCCTGCTGGTGGAGTCGGCGAATGGCGAAAACGGATGCGGATTCAACCTGGAAAAGGGCCGGGTCACGGGTGCTTGTGGGCCCGGGGTGCTTGGGGACCTCGTCACCTGGAGCGAGGAGCGCTACGCCCGCTTTCCGGAGCGAACGAAGACCCCCCCGCCAAGCCAATCCGACGCGCCCGATCCTCAGTGGAAGGACTTGGCGCGTGAGTTCGTCTACGAGAGCGCGCTGGAGTCCCTCAAGCAGAGTTCGCTCCCCGGTACCAGAATCACCCTGCTCCGCGGCGATCTGACCTGGCAGCCTCGCACCCTGCCCTTTGAGGTCAGTCCGAGCCTTCAGCATCTCTTGATGGAGCAGGCTCGCCGAGAAGACGAGCTGCCGCGCATGCTGGACAAGCTTGGCGACCATGGGCAACTCGCGCTCCCGATGTACGAGCCGGGCCCGCTCCCGCCTGGAGGCAAGCCGAGCGCAACCGGAGACTCCGACGGCTGGGGCAACGCCGAGCCCGACTCCGCCAACCGAAAGGCGTGGGAACTCGCCCGAACGGTCTTTCGACTCTGCGATGGGCAGCGTTCTCTGCGCGAGCTGTCCGAGTACGGGTTGCTGGGTGAGTTTCGAACCCTCGAGGCGATCATCCTGCTGGCCAAGAGCCAGTGTGTAATCGTCGTCGAGGCTCCCAACGCAGGGGCTCCGACCCAGCCGGGCCCCAAGCCTCCAAAGGTCCTCGAGATTCCGCGAGCTGCAACACCGAGCACCCCGACCCCAAGTCCGGGCACGGGCTACAGCATCACGCGACAGGCCAAGGAGCGTATCTCGACGTCGACCAATGCGCGCCCGCCCGCCAACGTCCCGCGCGCAATTCCCCACCGGCCGACACGCTCGAGGCGTTCACCGCTTCACGGGTCGCGCCCCGAGACCCCGGCGTCCGCGCTCCCGCCCCGAGCCCCCACACCGGGCAAGACGGCAGCCTCGGCCACCGCCGCAAGACGACCCGACCGCATTCCGACCCGAACTCGCGTCGAACCGCACGCAGAAGTCATGACCGCCAAGCCCCCGTCCGTCCGGGACGCGAACGTCGGAGGTGGGCGGGCACTGCTGGCCACCCTCGAAGCCGAGCTCGCGGCCATCGATGCCGAGGGTCGCGACGACGACACGCCCGCCCAGCCGGCTCAGACCAGCGGCTCGTGGCAGTACATGCTGCTCGCGATCTTGGGCGCGCTGCTGTTCGCAGGCGGGGCTGCGTTCTCGATGATGCTCGGCTGATTTCGCGGAAAGCGGAACCTGCGCAGCTTCGAGAACGATCAGGGCGGATTCGCTCCGTGCACACCTACACGCAGGTTGGAGGTGTTTCTTCCACCTTGCGCCCGCGCGTGCTAGGCCCGAGCAGCAATGTGGGTTTTGGTCCTGGCGCTGCTGACTGGTGCGACCGCTGACGCGAACCGCGCGACGCCTCCCAAGGCCGCGCGCCACTTCGATCAGGATGCGCGTCAGGCTCGCCTGTTCAACAGCATGATGTCTCGCGCCGATCCGATTGCGCTGGACGTCGTGCTCTCCAAGGTCGCCCGCGGTCTGCCGCCCAAGTCGCTTGCCGCCTTCGTCGACAACGCCCGCACCTACCCGCGTGAAGAGTACGCCCCGGCGCTGCGCCGTTATGCTCGTTATCGCAAGGCCACGATTCGTGCCCGAGCGCTGGTCGGGTTGGCTGCGATCAGCCGAGACTTTGGTGGCGAAGCGGCCTTGCTCGCGATGGACGACCCCACCACCGAGATCCGAGTGCTCGGCGTCGAACTGGCGCTGGCCTACACCGCCCCTCACGTCGAAGAGGCGCTGATGCGACTCCTCGCCCGGGACGAGGCCGTTGCCAAGATCGTTCGCAAAGCTCGTCGCTAGCGCGCTCCTGCTCGGCTCGCTTGGAGCCTGTGCCCGGGGCTCCCTCGAGCCGCGTCGCACCGGAGCCCCGTTCGCCCGCGCGATGCGGGATGCGGTTCAGCCCGAAAAGACGAGCGCCCTGCGACTGGTGCTCTTCTCCGATGCCGAAGCCGTCGGCATCGATCCACAGACCGGCGCCGAACTCTGGCGTCGGCCTGTCCGTGCGTTCGGCCCGCCCGTGTCCGTGGGCAATGCCGTGGTGGTCCCCGTCTACGGCCACCGCGCGATCGCTCTGGACGCGAACACCGGCGCAACGCTGTGGCACCACGCTCTGCCCGGTCAGGTTCTCACCGGACTCGATGCGTCGGCTCGGGGGGTCATCGTCACCGCACTCCAAGCCGACCCGAAAGATCGTCGGCGACCGCGAGACCGCGAGACGGCGCGTTCGGTCGTTGGGGGCATGTCCATGAACGATGGGCGTATCCGGTGGACGCGTCCCAGCAACACCCTGCTTGGTGTCCCGGCGGCGAGCGGCAAGACAGCCTTCGTGCCTTCTGGGGACAGGGTCATCGCGGTCAACCTCCGCACGGGCCGCACGCTCGGCACCCGCAACACGGGCGGGGTCGAGCTCGATCGCGTGGAACGCCATGGGCAGACCGTGCTCGCCTCCGACGGCGACGCGTTGATCGACCTGGCCGTGGGCACGCGCTACGACTACGAGCAGGACGATGCGCGTCTCTTCGCCCGCGTTGATGGCATCGAGCCGGGCCTGGGACACCATGCCGGGGTCGTGTTTCGGCTGCTGCCTCCGGCCGGTGCAGGTGCCCCGCGCGAAGCGTTGTTCCTGGGCCGACGCGCGCTGATCTTCGTCCGCCTCGACGAACGCGGCCGCCTGTCCAAGGCGCACTGGGTTCACGCCAGGATGGACCAGCACGAGTACGTCGACTTTGCCGCCATGCCCGACTCCGTGCTGTTGGTCCGCGACGATGGAGCGCTCATTCATCTCGACCGCGCCACCGGGCGACTCCGGCAAGAGATCGCGGGCGTGCTCGAGCCCCGCGGTGCGGCCTTCATCGGACACAGCCAACCGGTCGATGGAGGCGACGACGCGGTCGACCGCGACACCACCGTCGCGTTGCTGCAGGGTCTTGTCGAAGATCCCGATGAGCGGCTCTTGCCCGCACAGAAGTTCGCGCTCACCCTTCTGTGGCGAGACCCCCGACCGATGGTTCGTCTCGCCGTGGTGAACCTGGCCGCCGGCGTTTCCCGGCCTGATGATTCCGACGCAACGCTCGCGCTCATGGATCACGCCGACACTCTCCTGGGAGAGGCCTGGGGCCGCGGGGACCCGCAGACCGTGCAAGCGCTCGCCGAAAAACTCGCGTCGAACGAGCTACGCGGAGACGCGCTGAGAGATGCGGCACGAGAGGCTGTCGAAGCGGGTGGTGAGGCGGTCTTTGAGCCCCTCGTAGGCCTGCTCGACCAGCCCCAACTCCAAGCCGCCGAGCTGGACCACGTGGCTCGTGCGCTCCGAGACATCGGCGCGCCCGAGACCGTCGGTGGGGCGGCGCGATTCCTGACGCAGTATCACGCAGACCCGGAGATCGTGGACGCGTCGAAGACCGTCTACTACCTCGCCGAGCTGCTCGTCGCCCATGCCCAGCCCGACTTGGCTGAGCACACCACGCAGGAGGCTCAGGCGACCGCGCAAGCGGCCCTGGACGCCGTCCTCACGGATGAGTTCACCGTACCGTCGCTGCGGGCGTTCATTCAAACGAAGCTCGCGCCCGTCGCTCCGGCGACGACCGTCGATGAGGCCGACGCCGATACCGATGCGTCGTCGCCCAGCCCCCGATGATCCCTGGTTTCCACCTCTGGCCGCAGCAGTGACCCTTTCCTCGGCCTCATGAAGAGCTACGGGCACCTGCGAAAGCTTGCTTGAGTCCACCAGCTGGAGCACCTGCGTGTTCGCCTCCCAGTCGAGACGTGCTGCGTCTCGTTCGGCCTCCGAACTCAGGCTAACCCAGCGCCACGCAGGATCGCGGCTCGCTAGCGTCTTGAGATACTCGTCAAACCGGGTTTGGTGCCAGCGGACACCCAGCTCTTCCACCAGCCCGAGGACTCGCCTGAGCTCCGCCTCGACCTCGCCGGTTTGAACCGTCTCCATGCAACTCTGTGGTGGCGACCGATAATCGAGGGAGCAGATGACTCCGCAGCGCGCGCTCGCTTGAGGATGCCACGGAACTGTTCCAGTTAACGGGTCGGGAGAGACATCGGCTACGTAGGCCAGGAGAGGAAGGAGCCGACGCGCGCTCTCGGCCCGGCGCGAGCACATCGAGGCTTGCCGTGACGATACCGACCACGCGCGCAAGACCTGAACACCCGCCGGTTCGAGACCACTGCTTTCCGGTCCTGTCTTCCGCCCCGGCAGCCCCGCCGACCCAGCCGGTCCTCGGACTGCCGAAACACCGACGCCTTGTCCGAGTACAACGCCACCGGCTTGCCATGGCACTTGAGGTACGCCCGTAGCGCTTCGAAGTACGAGAACGTCGACTCCGACTCCGCGAACCGCAGTTCCATCAGCTCACTCGTCGCGTCATCGATGAAGACGAGTAGGGTGCACCTTGGGCCGCGCTCCTCGAACCACGCGTGCTCTGAGCCGTCGATCTGGACAAGCTCACCGCGACATGGACGTCGACGCCGAGGCTGCTGCACACGACGCCGCAGCTTTCGTGGGACCCAAACTCCGGCCTCGACCATCCACTTGCGCAGCGTCTCGCGCGACACCGTCAGCTCACGGATCTCTGCAAGACCGGCCGATCAACAACCCGGCCGGTGGTCGATCGGCCGGCCCACAAGCCGTACGGTCTTCGTCTGGCTGGTCGCTCGAAGCGCTCCCCTGCCTCGCCACATAGAAGACAGGCCAGAGCACCCGGTCACCACGGCGTGGCGAAACGCCGAAAGTCGAGTTTGCGGCAGACAAACGCCGCGGCCTCCTGACCTCGATGACACGGACAGGGTCGCGGGAGTGTCTTGCATCGAGGACACTCCTGGTCAGTCGGTCGGAACGCTCAAGAATGGGCGGGGTGCAGACGAACATTCTGGTAACCGTCGTCGCGGCAGCCCTCAACCTGACCTAAGGGACAGGTCGAGACGGCGAGCTCCGATGTCGGATGGGACCGGCTCAAATGACGAAAAAAAACAATCTCGACCTCGCTCGCTTTCTTCACGACAGGGGGCTCTTGTCTGCAGAGGCCGCGGCATCTGTACGCGAGCGGTCTCACAACGAACGTCTGCAAATCGGGCAGATTCTCGTCATGAACGGTGCTTTGAGCGTTCGGCAGGTCATGAGGATCCTCGAGGCGCAGGCGGAAGACCCCCAGACTCGCTTCGGCGAGCTGGCAGTCATGCTCGGCCACATCACGACAGTAGAACTCGAGGCTGCTCTTCGGCAGCAGCGGGTGTCTCGCCGGCACCAGATGGAGATCGTTTTGAAGGATGGACTCGTGCCTCGCCGAGAACTCGACGCGGCCACAGCGAAGTACATCGAACTCCTCGAGATGTCCGCCGCCGAGCCTCGGCTCTATGTGGTCCCGGACGAGGCGTCAGAGGACGGTCTCCGTACCGGAGCCAGTGGCGCGTAGCGCCCTTCGCGCGGAGCACCCCCACCAACCCCGGTCACGCTCGATACCTGCTGCCGCGGACGTCGATCGCCCCGCCGTTCTCCATGAAGTTCGTAATCCCTGTCCCGCGGAAGCTGTGATTGCAGACGGCTTCGGCCGGCAACCCCACCGCCGCAGCACGGCGCTTCACCATCGTCGGCACGTTCCGCGGCTGGAGTCGGCGCCGCGTAAGCTGCCAGCGCCCCTCCTCGTCGCGCGCTCGGTCGGCCGAACGGAACACAGGCGTCCGCGGCCCGACGGGCGACGCCGCCACGAACGCCTCCATCGCCTCGTGCAACTGGTGGTGGCACGGCACCCGGTGAAACCGCCCACGCTTCTCGTTCAAAGCGATGCTCGCCCGAGCCGAGCCAGCCTCGTAGTGCCGGCCATCCACCTTCACTACCGCCCCCACCCACGCGAACGTGTAGAGCATCAGCGAGAGAATCGTTCGGTCCCGCAGGTCGACAACATCCTCGGTCCCGATCGAACCGAACAACGCACGCACGTCCTCGGCCTCGAGGACCGGAGTCTTCCCCTCGCCGGCACTCATCCGAGGCGCCCGCACGACCGAGAAAGGGTTCCACTCCAGCGCGCCCCTCGACGCCATGTAGTCGCAAAGATTCCGCAGCGCCGACAGCCGCGCCTTGATCGTGGAGGTCGCCTTGCCCTCCTGTTTCAGATGTTCGATGTACGTCGCCGCCTCGATCGGCTCCAGCTCCGCGAGCGACCACCCCTGCAGCGCCAACCAGTCTGAAAGGTCGGCCGCTGCGGGGAGTAGGCCCGCCGCGTGTGTTCGTTGCTCAGGTGAGCGGTGAAAAACTCGAGGGGTTTGGACGGCGATCCTCGCGCGCGGTTAACGCCTCGGGTCCGATACTCCTCCTCCTGAACCGGCCGGCGTGATCGTTTTCGATCATCGACGGGGCTCAATCGGTGTCCGATAAAGATAATTATCACCCCCCGTTTGCGACCACCGCGCACCGGCGCGTACCGGCGTGCCCTCTGAACTCAGCGAACATCTCAACTCCCTCAGGACGCTAGAGTCTCGGGCATGACGCAACGGGAGCCCGCCGGCGCTGTGCTGCTGCGCCGGGTCGAAGACATTCAGGACATGCTCATCGACCACGCGACCGGAGGGCGGGCCGACCAACCCCAGTACACCGCGCTCAGGCGAGCACTCCTCGACGCTCCACGTGTTGTCCCGCTCGTCCCCGAGTTCGTACGGAGGTCGCGGAAGCTCGACCAATTCTGGAGCTTCATCAAGAACAAGTTCCCTTCGTACCAGGAGCGCAGAACCTTCATCTATGACTCGTTCGCTGAGTTGGCGGCGTACGCCGAGAACCAGATTTCGAACCCTGTAGCCGACGCCGCAGAGGATCGACTCCACCAGCTCAACTCAGCCGAGGTCCTTCGCGTTTGGACCATCGCTCTCAACCGACGCACAGCCGACCCCGAAGGCGCGATCACTTCGGCGAGGACCCTGCTCGAAACCGTCTGCAAGCACATCCTCGATGACCTTGACGGCCAACACCCCGATGTCGACCTCCCCAAACTCTATAGGCTCACCTCGGAACGGCTGACGCTTGCGCCCAGCCAACACACGGAGGACGCCTTCAAACGAATCCTCGGTGGCGTCTCAAGCGTGGTCGAAGGGCTGGGAACCCTTCGGAATCGCCTGAGCGACGCGCATGGCAAAGGCCCCCTACCGGCGAAACCGGCACCTCGACACGCCGAAGTCTCCGTCAACCTGTCCGGAGCCGTGGCGTCTTTTCTCGTCGCGACCTGGGAAGCTCGCCAGTCGCAACCTTGATCCCCAGGATCCCCGCCCCCTCGCGCGAGTTCCGATAGAGATAATTATCGGAACTCGATTTCAGCCGGCGCCAACGGGCCCAGGGTGCGGCTCGACCTGGTGGTCCGAGGGGTCAGCCTGGCGAGCGCGGCGCATCATGCCTCGTGGTACAGGCCGACCATGCTCACCCTCACCCGCAAAGTCGGACAGCGGACCTTCATCGGGGCCATCGAGATCGAGGTCGTCGACGTGGGAATGGGTGGAGTCGTGCTTCGGCTGTCCGGGGTCGAGGACGAGTCGACGATCAAGCTTGTCGACGCGTCGGGCGAGGAGCCCTCCCCTCGCCCGCGACCAGCAACTCGTCGACGACGAGTAATGCCGTCGTCCCGACAGAGCGAGCCGGTCATCATCGAGAAGCGACGAACTCGACGAACTCGTAGCGCTACCGGGCCGGCCCTGATCATCGGCTGTGAGAAGCGGGGGTCCCAGCGCCGCGGGGAGTGTCTGAAGTTTTGTGTGTGAGGCCGAGTGGCTGAAGATGGGCTCCCGAGAGGAGCAAGCATGAACACCAAGAACGAAGACGTCGAAAAGCTGCTGGACCAGCTGAACATCACGAAGGACAC
>Ga0316204_10004598_pt1 | contig 24453 bp, 16 predicted proteins | sample 6monrhotite_MG_2_FD_205661 | JGI IMG/M metagenome (GOLD analysis project Ga0316204, IMG submission 205661) | Microbial mat bacterial communities from mineral coupon in-situ incubated in ocean water Damariscotta River, Maine, United States -... | ecosystem: Environmental > Aquatic > Marine >... | reverse complement strand
CATAAAACAGTGCTGCCTGCGCCTCCTGCCTTGGTCCCAACATCGCAAAATCCCCCTGTTCAACAAAGGAATTGAATCAGCGATTGACCCCTCGATCAAGCAAGAGTTTTTCAACACAATCAGCCCAAAGCAGTCGGATCAAAATCGCTCCCTTCGCTCTTGCAGCAAACTGCGCGCTTCGGCTAGGCGCTGCATCGCAGCTAGAAAAGCAGACATGGCGTATCTGCAGCGAAAATTGAAGAGCCTGCGACCGAGTTGCGGACGAAGCTGTCTTATGCCGTTGGGGAGCGTTTTAAAGGTGGATGAATGACCACTAGAGCTTGGAATGTGCAGGATGCTAGTTTAACGCTCCTCTTGGCAATGGATACTCAAACCGTGATATACGGCGGCCTCTTCTCAACACTCCCATCATGGCTGGTTCGGCTAAGCATCATCGCTACCCTAATCACCTTGGCTGTAATTTCAGTTGCAAGCCTTTCGCCAGTCGGTAGTGCAGGTGATCCGGGAAGTTGGGACAAATCCATGTATGTTGACAAATCCATGCATGTTTTCGCTTACTTGCTTGCAATCCTGCCTTTGGCAGCGGTTCCCTCAAGACAGAGGTTTAAGATTGCACTGTTAGCCCTGGTTTGGAGCGGTGCAATAGAGCTGCTGCAGCCACTGGTGGGACGCTCGGCGAGCTCTTCCGATCTGATGGCGAACGCGGTTGGAATTTTCGTGGGCCTCAGCATAACGGTCCTGCTTCGCAGAGTTCTTGTCCAGCCTCCGAGGTGATTTGTGCTCCCCCTCCGGGCTCAGAGCGGACTTGCGGCGGTGCAGCGGGGCAATCGTGGATTACGCTCCGGAAGCAGCCATTCCCGAAATACAAAAAGTTCAACGCTTTCAGAGGCGTGGCCCGATGCTCGGACATTCGGCTGTTTGAAGCGGTCGTTGGACTACCGGGCCTGGTACGACCGTACTGAGCCCAAACCAGACCTGACAAATTCATGCTGCGTGCGCTCGCAGCGCCCACTTTGCTGCAACAGCGAAGGTTATGGCGTTCGCAGTGCGGAGTAAGAAACAGCCATTCATAACGCTCGCAGCGTAAGTGAGGCGCCCAAGGGTAATTCAGCGAATGAAACCAACTTTCATTGAATCTAGCCCGATGATCGATACCCTATTGGCAATTGCCAATGCGTAAGCGAAAACTAATTTCGAGCTCAGAAGCATTCAATCAACCGGTTTTGGTTGTTTCCGTTCTGTCATCCCAACCCAAGTTCATAGATACGATCTCGGCCAATTCACAAATTTGCGGTCCCAAGGTTTTACGGAAGGTGGGCGTAAAGACCCGCGCCGATCCTGTTGCACCGATTGACATGGTCGCACCCGGTCCAACTTGAGAAAGAGGGGCTGCGACAGAACACATGCCACGCTCGATCTCTTCAACACACTCCGCAAACCCGCGTTCGCGGATAGTTTCGAACTCAGCTTCAAGATCTTGCACGTCGGTCAGTGTATACTCAGTGTAGGCTTTCAGGCGCGTCTTCAAATCCCGATCAAGAAGCAAGGCTGGTGAAAAGGCGGCGACTGCTTTTGAGCAAGAGCACGCGTGTAGCGGACGTTTTCCTAAGCCAGGATGCAAAAACGAAACGCCGGTGTCAGGCGTTTCAACATGTATGATTTCTACCGACGTCCCGCGCAATCGAGACAGAAAAAACGCAACGCCGTGTACCGTCGCCGCTTGTTTTAGTGCTGGCGCGATCACTTCCAATAGCGCCCTGTCAGAGTGATCGCTTTGCGTGATCCGTTTTAGGCGTGATCCAATGCAAAATTGCCCACGAGCGACAGGTTCCAAAAGCCCAACGCCGACAAGGTCCTGAACCAAACGGTAAGCCGAGGGTTTCGGGAGATCCGAGTGGGCGCAAATGTCGGCCACCGTTGCCTCTCCCTTTTGTCCAACAACTTCGAGGATGAATGTCAGGCGTTCCAGGTGCATATTTTTACCTTGTGAGAATCTATTTATCAGTTTACGAGAACCATTAAGTGATCGCAAGGGAGGAATGTGATGATGGACGGAGCATGTTGTGGCCCTGGGTATGCAAGCCCCGCAGAGGCGATCAAGTCGCCGCGCGAGAAACTGCTGTACACAATCGCCATCTACACCGGAACAGGCATTCAAAAACCGGACTATCTTGCAACTGTAGATGCGGACCCCGATAGCCCGACCTATTCACAAGTCATCCACCGCCTTGAGATGCCCGGCATCGGGGACGAATTGCACCACATGGGGTGGAACGCATGTTCCTCGTGCCATGATGATGCCGGGATGGCGCGAAAGTACCTCTTGGTCCCTGGCGTTCGTTCGAACAATATCCATGTCATTGATACAGCGACGGATCCATTGGCACCGCGTTTGCATAAGGTCATCGATGGCGCGGAAATCAAATCAAAAACAAACCTTTCTGGTCCCCACACGGTGCATTGTTTGGGCTCTGAGATCATCATCTCCTTTCTTGGTGACGCGCAGGGTGAAGCTCCGGGCGGCTATCTACACCTGAACAAGGAGTTCGAAATTGTAGGCCGTTGGGAAAACTCGATGGGCGACATCCCGTTTTCCTATGATTTCTGGTACCAGCCGCGCCATAACGTCATGGTCAGCTCGGAATGGGCTGCGCCGAACACGTTCATGCCGGGGTTCGATCTGGAGGAAGTGGGACATCTGAAATATGGCCGCCGCCTACATATCTGGGATTTTGAGAAAAAAGAACCCGTTGAAACGATGTATCTGGGCGAGGATGGCTTGATCCCGCTTGAGGTCAAATTTCTGCACGATCCTGACAGCAGCCACGGCTTTTGCGGTGCAGCCCTCAGCGCCAATGTCATCCACTTCTGGAAAGATGACGACGGCAAATGGCAGTGGGAAAAGATCATCGATGTTGCAAACGAACCGCACCCCGAATGGCCCATCCCCATCCCGGGTGTGATGTCTGCGATTCTTGTGTCGATGGACGACAAATACCTTTATCTCAACAACTGGTTGCACGGCGACATGCGCCAGTATGACATTTCCGACCCGCATAATCCTGTGCTGACCGGCCAGGTTTGGATGGGTGGTCTCTTGGGTAAAGCGCCTGAGGTCAACGGCGTCAAAGTGGCGGGTGGACCGCAGATGTACCAGCTTAGCCTCGATGGCAAACGGATGTACGTTACGACCTCGCTGTTCTCAACATGGGACAATCAGTTTTACCCCGAGATTCGCACCCAAGGCGGTGTTATGCTGATGATCGATTGCGATAATGTGAACGGCGGTATGTCCATCAACAAGGACTTCGTTGTTGATTTTGGGAAAGAACCAAATGGCCCCAGCCGCTGTCATGAGACGCGCTACCCCGGTGGCGACTGCACAAGCGACATCTGGCTGTGACAACCCATACGATCACAATCGCCAACCGCGATGATGCGACCTATCAAGTCGACGCGCGTCGTCCACTGTTGGACACGTTGCGCGAGCAAGGCGTCGATCTGCCCTATGGCTGTAAATACGGCGGCTGCATCACGTGTGCTGCGAAGCTGGTGGCCGGTGACATTGATCAACGCCGTCAGGTGGCGCTGAACAATCGCCAAATCAACAATGGCTATGTTTTGCTCTGTGTGGCGCGTGCAACGACCGATTGCACCTTGGAAATTGGTGTTGAAAGCCACGACAAACTTTACCGCAACCCATTCCTCGACCCGCTTGAGCCACATGAACTGAAAGCGGACATCGCGACACCGAAGGAGGTTTAGATGACTGAGACTGATCTGGATCAGAAATATAATTATGCGCCAGAGTTTCTGGCTGAAATCCTGCGTGATGTGAAAACCATCGCGATGGTCGGTGCCAGCGGTGACAAGACCAAGTTCAGCTATGGCGTGCTGCGGGTTCTGCACGAAACAGGGTACGATATGATCCCGGTTAATCCAAATCCGAAGCTGACCGAAATACGCGGTATTCCGGTGTTTCATTCTCTGGAAGCGATAGACCGGCCAGTAGATATGGTCGAGGTTTTCCGTCCCAAAGAAGAGCTTTATGCGATCACTGAAAAAGCCATCGCAATCGGGGCAAAAGTTCTTTGGGGTCAGATAGATGTGTACGACGATGCGGCTGCCAAACTTGCCGAAGGCGCAGGCCTGAAGGTCGTGATGAACCGTTGTCCCAAGATTGAGCTATTTCGCCCGTTTTGGAAGCCCCGCCTCGACCTCGCGATATGACCCAAAGTGGCACGGGTATTCACGTGCCGTCCGACTGTGGTTGCGGATGTAGCGGCCCTGTAGATTGGCCGCTAACTGCGTTGATGAAATGGCTTCGAGCCGAACCAGAAAGGACGCCAGATATGGCCCAGAAAATTACGAAAAGCGCCAAAGATATTGCCAAAGCGGCTATGGGCGCTGTGCCTGCGATCTCTATAGAAGAAGCAATGGCGCTTGTGCACTCAGCAGACCACGTTTTTGTCGACCTGCGCGACGGGACTGAACAAGCCAAGACAGGTGTCATTCCCAGTGCCGTCGCATCATCGCGCGGGATGATGGAGTTCCATATCGATCCTGAAAGCCCGAGCCACAAGCCCGAGTTCAATCAAGACAAAACTTACGTCTTCTACTGCGCGTCCGGCGGACGTTCGGCCATGGCGGCAATAGTCGCGATGGACATGGGGCTTTTTCCTGTTGTGAACATGACTGGCGGCGTCGGCGCATGGAAAAAGGCTGGCGGGACGCTGTCCTGAGCCATGGAGGAAGCGATGAATTTTCCCAATTTGAACATGGAAACGGTGCCGGAGGTCGAAGGTTTTTTCGATCTTGCAAGCAATACAATTTCCTATGTGGTGAAAGATCCCGCTTCCAACGCCTGTGCAATCATCGACAGTGTTTTGGATATGGATTACGCCGCAGGGCGGATCACCTATGAAAGTGCGGATCGACTGATTGATACCATTCAGGCGCAGGGGTTGTCGCTGGAATGGATCATCGAAACCCACGTCCATGCCGATCACCTGTCCGCTGCGCCCTACATTCAGAACAAACTGGGCGGGAAAATTGGCGTTGGTGCGGGGATCATCGAAATTCAGGACACCTTTGGCAAAATCTTTAACGAAGGCACAGAATTTCAACGCGACGGATCGCAGTTTGATACCCTGTTTGAAGACGGCGACACCTACACCATTGGGGAAATGACCGCCTTTGTGATTGCAACTCCCGGTCACACACCCGCCTGCATGGTGCATGTGATTGGCGACGTAGCCTTTGCCGGTGACACGCTCTTTATGCCCGACGGCGGCTCTGCGCGCGCGGATTTTCCGGGCGGTGATGCGGGGCAGTTATACGACTCGATCCAGAAAGTTCTGTCATTGCCGGACAAGATGCGTCTGTTCATCTGTCACGACTATGGTCCCGGCGGGCGCGCTATCGCGTGGGAAACAACGATCGCCCAGCAAAGGGCCGATAACATCCACGTAGGTGCAGGCAAATCGCGCGATGCATTCATCAAGTTTCGCACGGAACGTGATGCACGTTTGGCGATGCCCAAACTGATCATACCCTCCCTGCAAGTGAACATGCGTGCAGGCGAAATTCCGTGCGACGAAAGCGGGGCACCTATGCTGAAGGTTCCATTGAATGGCTTATGAGGGAGACATAATGAACGACGACCTAATCTTGCGAAACGACACGGATGGCGTTGCGGTTTTAACGTTGAATGCGCCCAAATCCATCAATGCGTTATCTGAGGCTATGTTGGACGCACTGTCCGTCACGTTCGATCAAATAGCGACTGATCGCAGCGTTAAGGCAGTGATCTTGCGCAGTGGCGGAAATCATTTTTGTGCTGGGCATAACCTGAAAGAAATGACCGCGCGACGCAACAATGCCGACGGCGGGTTTCAGTATTTCCAAGATCTATTTGCCAAATGTTCGGCCATGATGCTGCGCGTAGTGCGATTGCCCCAGCCAGTGATCGCCGAAGTTAAAGGGATCGCAACAGCCGCAGGGTGCCAACTGGTGGCATCGTGCGATCTGGCGGTGGCGGCTGAGGACGCAACTTTTGCCACCTCTGGTGTGAACATCGGGTTGTTTTGTTCTACGCCGATGGTCGCCCTTAGCCGTAACGTACCGCGCAAGCTGGCCATGGAAATGTTGCTGTTGGGGGAATTTCTGCCCGCAACTCAGGTGGAAAAGATGGGCTTGGTAAACCGTGTTGTGCCTTTGGCAGAGCTGGAAGATGCGGGCATAGCCATGGCGCGCGTCATTGCTGATAAATCGCCATCGGCTGTCAAAATCGGCAAGCGTGCATTCTATGAACAGCTCGAAATGCCGTTGATTGATGCCTATGCATTTGCAGGCCGCACGATGGCCGAAAACATGATGGCCAAGGACGCTGAGGCCGGTATCGGTGCCTTCACACGCAAAGAGCCGATGCCTGATTGGACAGGCGAATGATCTACGAGGGCCCCGAGCTTGCACGTAACGCAGCCAACCACACGGCCCTGTCCCCTGTTTCTATCCTTAAGCGGGTGGAACTTGTGCATCCCGAATTGCCTGCTCAAATCCATGGACGGATAAGGCGCAACTGGGGCGAGGTTGCTGTTCGGTGCAAACGACTTGCCTCTGCCTTGGCCAAACGGGGTATCAGCAAAGGTGATACCGTCGCGCTGATCGCGCCCAATATTCCCGAGGCGCTGGAATGCGCACTGGCGGTTCCGATGTTGGGGGCGGTCCTGAACGCAAACAACACGCGACTGGATGCAGGGACGATCGCCTATATTCTGGATCACGGCGAAGCCAAAGTCTTGCTGGTTGATACGGAGTTTTCGGCTGTTGCGGCGGAGGCAGTCGCGCAATTGGGTCGTGACCTGCTGATCGTCGATATTGAAGACAGCGAAGGACCGGGCGGCGACTGTATCGGCGCGATCACCTACGACGCCTTGCTGGCAGAGGGAGACGCCGATTTCGCCTATACGTTGCCGGGCGATGAATGGGACGCGCTTGCGCTGAACTATACCTCCGGCACGACAGGACGGCCCAAGGGCGTTGTGTATTCTCATCGCGGGGCGTGGACCAATGCGGTCAACAACGTGGTGACGTGGGAAATGCCGCATCATCCGGTCTATCTTTGGACGTTGCCGCTGTTTCATTGCAATGGCTGGTGCTTTCCCTGGACAATCACCATGCTTGCGGGAACCCATGTGTTCCTGCGCGGGCCAAGGGCGGACGCGATCTATGCGGCCTTTGCAGATCATGGTGTCACCCATCTGTGCGGCGCACCGATCATCATGTCGATGATCTCAGACGCTGCGGAAAAACGCGACTTCTCGCAGAAGATCAAGATGATGACCGCAGCCGCCCCACCGCCAGCAAGCGTGATCGAGGGCATGGAAGACATGGGGATTTCGATCACCCACGTTTATGGCTTGACCGAGGTGTATGGCCCAGCCGTTGTTTGCGCAGAGAAACCCAACTGGGCGGCGCTGCCACCGGAAGAACAGGCAAGCCTGAAAGCCCGCCAAGGCGTAGCGTACGAATTGCAAGAAGACGTGTTGGTCCTGAACCCAGATACCGGTGCGCCTGTCCCGTGGGATGGCGAGACTATGGGCGAGATCGTGTTTCGCGGCAACATCGTCATGAAAGGCTATCTGAAAGCACCAAACGAAACTTCCAAAGCGTTTAAGGGTGGCTGGTTCTGGTCTGGCGACCTCGCCGTGCAACACACCGACGGCTACATCGAAATCCGCGACCGCTCGAAAGATATTATCATCTCTGGCGGGGAGAATATTTCGTCCATCGAAGTCGAAAAAGCGCTCTATTCTCATCCTGCAGTCAGTCTCGTGGCGGTCGTTGCAATGCCTGATGAGAAGTGGGGCGAGGTTCCCTGCGCGTTTGTTGAACTGTCCAGTGGAGCAACCACAACCGAAGAGGACCTTTTGGCGCACGCCAAAGCAGGGCTTGCGGGGTTCCAACGACCAAAAACAATTGTTTTTGGCGAATTGCCCAAAACGACAACTGGCAAAATCCGCAAAAACGAACTCCGCGATCTGGTCCGCCAAAAAAGCTGACCCCTGCACCATAGATAGGCTCTACATCATGTCCCACGAACTAGACTTTGCGCAATTCAGCTTCGGAACTCAGGTCCGAAAATCCCCATATTCCGACGCGGCATTGCGGTGGGGGGCCAAGGGGTTTTCCGTTTACAATCACATGTACATCCCTCGCGATTTTGGTGATCCCTCCCAAAACTTTTGGAACCTGGTCAACGAGGCGATCCTATGTGATGTTTCGGTCGAGCGTCAGGTCGAGATCAAAGGACCGGATGCTGCGAAATTCACCCAATTCCTGAGCTGTCGCGATCTGTCAAAGACCCAAGTGGGTCAGTGCAAATACGTACTGATCACCGATCAGGATGGCGGGATCATCAACGACCCCATCCTGTTGAAACTGGCCGAAGATCATTTCTGGCTTTCGATTGCCGATAGCGATGTCATGCTCTGGGCCAAAGGCATAGCCGTTAACTCCGGCATGGATGTCGAGATTTCCGAGCCTGACGTGTCCCCCTTGCAACTCCAAGGTCCTAAATCACGTGACGTGCTACGCGCAGCTTTTGGCGATGCCCCAACGGAGCTGAAATACTATCGGTTCATGGAATATGACTGGAATGGCGTGCCGCTGATCATTTCGCGTACCGGCTGGTCGAGCGAACTTGGCTACGAGATTTTCCTGCGGGATGGCTCACATGGGGATCGGCTTTGGGAACATCTAATGGCGGTTGGCACGCCACTGGGGCTAAAGCCCGGACACACCTCCAGTATTAGGCGAATCGAAGCAGGTATGCTGTCTTATCACGCAGACATGAACCTCGCGAATAACCCATTTGAGATGGGAATGGGACGGCTGGTCGATTTGGATATGGATACAGATTTCGTCAGCAAGGCTGCGCTCACAAAAATAAAAGCTGAAGGCGTATCCCAAAAATTCGTAGGTCTAGAGATCGAAGGCGCGCCATTTGAGGGCTCCAACGACTTTTTCTGGCCCATTCTTTCGGATGGCGAAAAGGTCGGCACAGTTACGTCCGCGATATATTCCCCACGTCTTGAGAAAAACATCGCACTGGCCTTAGTCGGGATTGATTGCGCCGAATTGGGGACGGCCTTGACTGTCAACAAACTCAGCGAGACGCGAGGGTGCAAAGTCGTGGAAATTCCGTTTTATGACCCTAAAAAGTCGCTCGCATCGGCGAGCTAAACACAGCGCATAGGCGAAAGTTTTGTCCGCCTATGCGATCCGCTATGGACACGGGCCCTAGCATATCGTGCCAAATGAGCTTCTTAGTAAAGTTATGCAGTCGGTCGGCCAACGTAACTCAAGCGACAGGAAAGTCGGGGAGCCCTTGTTGACTGTATTCTGCAATGCAGCCAATTGCCACTCGCACCTTGGCACAGGTGCTATCCGTTTGATGCGTCGATGATCTCACTTGTTTGGTATTGTGAGTCGCTCGTTTCCCGCAACTTGCCTATTGGGTCCACGCTCAACGAAAGAAAAAGTTGGAACTGGTTTATTATTAGATTCCAAATGGCCGCTCTTGTGAAATTCGCTGCGTCGCCAAAAGTGTTCCGCCGCAACTGCAAAGGAATGCTGCGTCAGCAACATGGCCAAACGTGAATGCCGGGAAAGTCCCGCGTCTTACCAGTTCGCGCACGGCGCAGCGAAAGGCGATGTTTCCCGAACCGGCCCTTCGTCACCAGCGCGGCGAAGGTACTGGAAGAGCCCGGAGCGTGAATTCGATTTTTGTGCCGCATGCGCTCGCAGCGCGGAAATTGCTGCACTCGCGTAAATCCTTACGCCGCTGAGCGGCGGGAAAACCGGTCATTCATGCGCACCGCAGCGAGAACGAAATGCCGAAGGATCAAGGTGCGGGACGGAGCCGACTTTGGGAACGCCAGAGCGAATGTCGGCTTCACGAGGGATCAGTTTGTTCGGCGCGACTTAGTAGAGACTGTTGATTACCTCTTAGATCGGATTGCAATTGCCCAGTCTGCGGCGCTGTGAGACTGGTGGTCGCTCGCGCGGTCCCGCTCTCTTTCGGAGCATTGGAGTTCGCACGCCGGATCAATGTGATTACAATGAGAAGAAGCGAAATGACCGCGAGCAGGCCGGGATACCCACGCCCAGAGGCAATTTCACTACTTAACGGGGAGGAGCCGAATCCAATTAGAATGCCGATATTCTGCACAAAGACCATCGCTCCACTTGCAGGGACAATTTGCGATGGCCTTAGCTGATCATTACCGTGGGCAAGGCATATCGCATAGATGGGTGTTGAAAAGGCCGCGAAGAAAGAAAAGGTAGCGAACAATTCGGTCCTTCCCGGCAATATGGCCTCCATTACCGAAACCAAGGCAGCGCCAAGCGCAAGCGAGAAGACCACATATCGCCGGTCGATACGATCAGATACCCAGCCCGCAGGGAAAAACGCAAAGGCCCCAATTAATGTCGTCAGCGCCAGAATGCTACTCGCCTGTGCCGCTGACGCGCCTGTCTTGAGAGCATAGATCGGAAAACCAACAAAGAGCGATCCCGCCAAGGCACCACTCAGGATTGCGCCTGAAAAAGCCATAGGTGATACACGAAACAAGGCGATCAAAGACATTCGCTCGGGAGCGATGTAGTTCGGTGCCGGTCGCGCGGACAAGAGCAAAGGAACCAGGGAAAGAGACAAGATGATGGAAACCAGAGCAAATAAGTTGGTGCCGGAAAGGTCATTGAGACCGGCCATCCAAACGCCTGCCGCTGAGCCAAATGACTGTGTTACAAAATAGAGCGAAAGGAGTTGCGCGCGGTTCGAATTGGACGCCTTCGCGTTCAGCCAGCTTTCCGTGATAACGTATAATCCGGGAAAACATATGCCAGCCAAGACCCGCATTCCTGTCCATACAATCAAGTCCGATGACATAAGGTGCACGATCGCCGCAGCTGAGCAAATCGAGGCGAGTGCTGAGAATGCTCTTACGTGACCAACATGGGCGATGATGCGCGGCACGAAAAGCGTGCCCAGGAGTGCCCCAGCTGGATATCCAAGTTGAATGAAGGCAATCATACCGGTCGAAAACCCAATGTCGAGACCACGGATCGTCAGCAGTGTGCCCAGCAGGCCATTGCCAACCATGATCATTGCGACACCAAAAAAAAGCGCCCAGTTGTCTCTCAAACCCGAATGCATGAAGTTTTTCTAGATGGGATTTAATAACGCGCGCGTCGTTTTGCGACACTATCCAAAAAGACGACATTGATGCGCTGTGCAGCATCGGTCATCTTGGGCTCACTGCGACCCAATGCGCTTGCAGAAATCCGATCAAAGATGCGCATCTGATAGCGGTCATTCAGCTCATTGTACGACGACTGGACGTAGTTCATCATCCGTGTTGAGGCTGAATGTCCTCTGCCAAAGCGGCGTTTTTGTGTAAATCGTCCGGTCCGAGGGTGAATGTCGTCCATCGAGTTCAGCCGCCTCCAGGTAGCCAAGCCAGCTTAGCGGTTTCAGGACGTGCCACACTAGAAACGAACAATGATCCCAAAATACTCGGTCTCCCGCGCCAGAGTACTCAACCCCATAAAAGGTCCTTAGCAGTTCCGCTTCGCTTACCCCGCCATGCGCCTCGACATTGATAACGTTGAGCCAAACGTCCCAGTTGCCCGGGGCAACAAAGGGGAATCGCTGCAGACGGCAATGATCGAACTCGAACAAAAACCCCTTTGTCAGTGCAGTTTGCAGGACGCCGGGCGTTTGAACCAAGGCCTCCGCCTTCTTGCTGAATTGCCACTTGCCTTTGACGTGACGCCCGAGCTTCATGGAGATCATCAGCTCATGCAAGACGAAGACGGGGATGACGTCTTCTTCGTTCAGCACCTTTTGGATGCGCAAGAGGCTTTCAGCTGAGTATTCAGGCCAGTTGAAATTCTCAGTAGCCCATGTTGCAAATTTTCGGTTGAATGCCTTGCCTTTCGTCAGGCCGATTCCGTCATTTTCCTGAGCGAACCCAACCGTTTTGAGTACAGCGTCAAGCAGCTTGGAGCTGCCAAGCAATGGATCGGAATCATCAAGTGTTCTTACGTCCACGGATACCTTCCGGTCTTTGGTTTACGATGTTACCTTCCCAACCGATATAAAGGATCTGAGACGCAACTGTGAAGTCATTCGCTCGCGCGAAGCGGTCACTAAGCCCAGGCGTAGCGAAACCGTGGTGAGAGCCCAACCTGTGAATTCGATTTTCTCGCTGCGCGCGCTCGCCGTACTGAAAATGCAGCAAGTGTTAAGTCATCTGCGCTGCCACGCGGCGGGAAAACCAGCCATTCGTTCAAGACGCAGCAAGACCAATCCGGCGAACTCACGTACTGTGGATGGGGTGGCTGGCTCCTGCATCAACCGGCGTCGACGACGGTTTGACCCTGGGCTTCGCAACGAGTGGCGCAATAGCAAAAGGCCGCCCGATTGGGGCGGCCTTTCAAATTCTATTTCGTCAGTCTTAGTGCTCGTATTTCTTGATTTCACCAGACTTGAGGCGGCGGCTGTAAGATTCCAGTTCTGTACGCACAACCTTCATCAGGAAGTAGAGGCAGAAGATGTTCACAACAGCCATCGCAAAGATCGCCGCGTCCGAGAAGTCGATGACTGGACCAAGGCTTGCTGCGGCACCTATAACGATGAAGACACAGAAAATGACCTTAAAGACCAGCTCTGTGGTTTTGCCTTCGCCAAACAGGTAGGTCCACGCTTTCAGGCCATAGTAGGACCATGAGATCATTGTGGAAAACGCGAACAAGATCACGGCAATTGCCAGAACGAATGGGAACCAACTGATGGCTGACCCGAACGCTGCGGCAGTCAATGCGACGCCTGTATTTCCGTCCACAGTGGCGATTGCACTACCAGCTTCGTTCAGCATGTAGTTGCCTGTGTCGCCATCGATGATCAACTGCTGAGATATCACGATAACCAAAGCGGTCATTGTACAGATCACAACTGTATCGATCAGGGGTTCAAGCAAGGACACAAAACCTTCAGTGATTGGTTCTTTGGTTTTTACCGCAGAGTGCGCAATCGCCGCGGAACCAACACCAGCTTCGTTCGAAAACGCCGCACGTTTGAAACCTTGGATCAACGCACCAACCATACCGCCAGCAACGCCAAGACCTGTGAAGGCACCTGCGAAGATTTGACCAAAGGCCCAACCGATCATGTTGTAATTCACAATCAGCACGATCAAGGCTGCGCCCACGTACAAAATGCCCATGAACGGCACGATTTTCTCGGTAACTTTCGCGATGGATTTTACGCCACCAACGATAACCGCGAAAACAATAGCTGCAAAAAGGACGCCCGTGATCCAGCCCGGATAATCGCCAGTGACACCAGAAATCGCAGCATGTGCTTGGTTCGCTTGGAACATGTTCCCGCCGCCCAAAGCGCCAAGGATACAGAACACTGAGAACAACACGGCGAGGATTTTACCGCCGGGAAGACCAAGTTCGTCGAAACCCTTAGAGATGTAATACATCGGGCCACCAGAAACGGTGCCGTCGGGATATTCGTTGCGATATTTAACACCTAGCGTACATTCGGTGAACTTGGAGGCCATGCCCAAAAGGCCCGCAAGGATCATCCAGAACGTAGCACCTGGTCCGCCAATTCCAACGGCAACAGCAACACCAGCGATGTTACCAAGACCGACAGTACCCGAAAGCGCAGTTGCCAAGGCCTGAAAGTGGCTGACTTCGCCGGCATCATTTGGATCGGAATAGTCTCCCTTGACCAAAGCAATTGCGTGGCCAAAGAAACGGAACTGGACAGCGGCAAAGTAGATGGTGAACACGGATGCACCGATCACCAACCACATTACGATCCATGGGAAGTTCGTACCTGGGATCGACATGAAAATGCCGTTCACGAACCAGCCTGTTGCACTGGAAAACGCGGCGTTTACTTTTTCATCAAGCGTCATGACCGCTTCTTGTGCGGAGGCCGGTAAAGCAATCGCAAGGAAAGCCGCCACAGTTAAGAATAGTCTGTAAATCATATTCATTGTGCTGATCCTTATGCGACGACGGTGACAGGAACGCGGGCGTTCATCACGAGGTTTGCTGTTGAGCTGCCAAAGATGCGCGTCGAAAAACCACCCGCACTTGAACGCGCGACGATGATCTGGCTTGCACCTTCTTTGTGGGCAATGTCGTCGATCGTATCTGCGACGTCGCCGTGACGTACGATAGCACGGGCATCAAGACCGGCATCTTTCAACGTGGCCACCGCAGGGTTCAAAACCCGATCCATCGCGATCGAAATTTCCTCTTCGCGTCGCTTATGACGTTGTGCGTTTTCTTCTGCTGTTTGGAAAGAAAATGGCGACCATTCAATCACGTAAACTACGATTAATTCGCAGCTGTCCATGCTCGACGCCATACTTTTCGCAAACTCAAGGGCTTTTTCCCCCGAACTTTGTCCGTCAAGTCCGATTACCAATTTCATGAATTTGTCCCCGTTTTTGGTTTATTATCAGGCAACCCACACCGAACATAAGATTTGACTGGTCCGATACTGAGCCGTCCAAGCAATGCTAGGTGTTAAAAATAACTGGGTCTATCGCTAATTTTGCCGCCATTTTGCAGGGCGAGGACGTTTGAAGTGATGGCGCTTGGTTGACCCGGCCCAAGTTTTGCAAACTTCGCAGCGTTCACATGGCGCTTGCAAAAGAGTCAGCCTGCGCGCTGTCCCAATACTTGGCGAACGCAGGGTGGGCGATGTTCTCGGCCTGTAGATCCCCGTTTTCCAACCACAGATATTGGCTTGCCGCAGAACGCGCTTCGCGACTGTTTATTCGGATCATCAAGTGATGGGGTGTGAATTCTGTCGGGTGCGAAAGCCCGGAAGACGCAACCGCCTCGCGCAGCGCAAACATCGTGTTTTTGTGGAAATTGGCAACGCGCGTGCTTTTGTCCTCAACCACGAGCGCTTTATAGCGTCCCCGGTCTTGGGTCGTTACCCCTGTTGGGCATTTACCTGTGTGGCATGCTTGCGCTTGAATACAGCCAAGCGCGAACATGAAACCGCGCGCGACGTTACAGCTGTCAGCACCCAAAGCAAAAACGCGACACATATCAAACGCGCTGATCAATTTGCCGGACGCAATAATTTTTACGTCCTCACGGATGCCCAAACCAACAAGGGTATTGTGCACCAACATCAAACCTTCGCGCAGCGGCGCACCTTTATGGTCGGCAAATTCAACAGGAGCAGCACCCGTTCCGCCTTCAGCGCCGTCCACGGTTATGAAATCCGGACCAATCCCACTTTCCTTGATCGCCTTTGCAATCGCGAACCATTCCCATGGATGCCCTACACACAGCTTGAACCCGATAGGTTTGCCACCTGAAAGATCCCGAAGATTGCCAATGAACTTACACAGCTCTAGCGGTGTTGAAAATGCGCTGTGCGCGCTTGGGCTGATGCAATCGACACCAATCTCAACGCCACGTGCCGCCGCAATTTCTGTGGTGACTTTCGCACCAAGCAAGATACCACCGTGGCCCGGCTTCGCGCCTTGGGACAGTTTGATTTCGATCATTTTTACCTGATCATCAGCGGCTGTTTCTGCGAACTTTGCTGAATCAAACCGACCGTCAGATGTACGGCATCCAAAATACCCGCTGCCGATCTGCCAAATCAAATCACCGCCATGTTTGCGGTGGAACTTTGAAATGGACCCTTCACCAGTGGTGTGGGCAAAACCACCGATTTTCGCGCCTTTATTCAGCGCTTCGATCGCATTGGGCGACAAGGCACCATAAGACATGCCAGAGATATTCATGACCGATCCAGCGTATGGCTTCTTACAATTCGGCCCGCCAAAAACGACTGGGAAAGGCACATCCGGCAAGTGTTGTGGTGCCACTGAGTGATTGATCCATTCATGGCCAACTTCGTTTACATTGCGCAACGTTCCAAAAGGCCTCAGACCTTCCATGCCTTTTGCACGGCGATAGACTAGGGCTCGTTGTTCGCGTGAAAATGGCGTTTCCTCATGGTCGCTCTCCAGAAAATACTGCCGGATTTCAGGACGAAAATGTTCAAATAAAAACCGCAGCCGCGCCACCAACGGGTAGTTCTTTAGAACCGCACTCTTGCCCAGATACACGTCGTAAATGCCGATCAAGGACAAGAGGATTGCCAACCCAGAGAGCGCGCCACCCCAAAAGGGCGCAAATACTGCTATAAACAACCCAACTGGGACGAGTAGGGTTACGATCAATAAGGGAATGTAGCGCATGAAAAATCTCCGTTTCGTTGAAAACTTAGCACGCCCATCGGCAACCGCGTCAACTTATCTGGTTGTCGTGATGTCCTAAAAGATTCCCAACGAAAGTTAGAGCGGCAGTCTGAGGCACATTTAAGAAGCTGGGCTTCAGTTAGCGTATTTCAACGACGGTTTTGCCCGCGTCTTTCCTGTTCGAACACGGCGCAACGAAGGGTCAGTCTGGAATCGACCCATTCTGACGTGATCGAGCGTCCGGTCTAGGGAAATTCACAGTATCGCAGAGAGCCCTGTGCCGCGAGCGCGAGCAAGTGCTGCGCTAGCATTCGCTGCGTGGGCAAAAGGCGGCTTCGTCCGCAACCCGGTCGCTCGTGTTGGCCGCGGCGAACGGCGGCTTCACCCGAAGGACTCATCCCGCCCGGGCCGACATCTCGTTCTCAGACTTGCTCGCATCCGTGGCGAAGGTTCGACTTATGTTCCATCTCGTCGGACAGGACTGACGTCGAAGTGTTTAGGTTGCCGTAGAAAAGCCTTATCCGATTCAATGCCTTACAAGGAATTCACCAAATCGGCGCAGTCATCAGGTTCGGAGAATTTGGCCCCAAGAGAACGCTTCTGGGCCTCCCGGCGTTGAGGCCAGTGCTCAGCCCCTCCCGCATAACCCTCGAAAACAACGGAAAAATCCGGCCGCAGCCGGATCGGAAGAAACGTTTCTCTAGGGCAAGTGGCGGAGGAAACGTGACTGGCAGACAACTCTCTCTGCCACGTAAGCCATTGAATTCATTATACCGGCCTGCGGTTTGAAATCCCACTCGCTGCGAACGCGACTGAAATCCAACTCGCCCTTTCAGCCCCGTCTCCTCTTAAGTTCAAGCTCCAAGTTCAACACCCATTGCCCAACGTGGCGAGTGTCGTGCGGAAGGCGTGCGAGGTGTTTTCAGGCATCTGGACCGATGCCAAGGTGTCGCTGGTGATCTCGAACTTTCTGCCCACTTTGCGGCAGGGCCTACTCGCAGCCCGGAACGCCTGGGTCTCAGAATTGCTTCGGGCGAAACTCGCCTTGCGTCGGGCAGGCCACCGCCAGTTAGCCAGGACCGTCCAAATCGGGCTTTACGAAAAACCGGATTTCTTCGGTTCGGAACCCCAGCGCTCTGGGTCGGACCACATCCGGCAGCATCGCGACGTCGTAGAGTTCCTGAACCACGCCTTCCATCGTCAGGCTGTGCTCCACATCACCGGTTGTCAGATTGACCACGCAGATCGTGCATTTGGGCTGGACGCCTTCGCGCTCCAGCCGCTCGTTGAGAACCAGGCCCTCAAACGTCCGGTTCTCGCGCGGTCGCGATATGCCGATGACGGCGTAATTGCCAACAAAGGACAGCCCGCGCGCAAAGCCGGGTAGAAAGCAGACCGGACGAAACGCGCCGGTCTGCATGTCGATTTCACCGAACTCACCGGTCCCGGTCTGCAGCATCCACAACCGGCCTTGGTGAAGCCGCGGCGAGTGGGGCATCGAGAGCCCATGTGAGACAATCTCGTTGCTCGCCACATCGACCAGCACACCGCCGTCTCGCCGGTGGTCGCGCCAGCCCTCTGCGATGTTTGTCCGGCCCACGCAGGTGACAAAACGCGCGCCAGTATCATCGGCAGCCATGCCGTTCATGTGGCAGCGGTCTTCGGCCGCCAGACGGTCGATGAAGGGCGGGCGCCAGACAGGGCGGAAACTGCCGGTCTCGCTCAGGCTTGCCAGACAATTGAACCGGGTGGCGACAAAGATCGGCCTGCCATCGGTCTGCACGTGGATGTCATGCACATCGATGTCACCCGTGGTGTGGCCCGCCACCGGCACAAAAGTTGCGTCATAGCCGTCCTGCGCACCACCCGGGTCCTGGAAATTCTCGAACCGCCAGAGCTGGTAGAGCGAACTCATCCAGAGCCGGTTCTGCCCGACCCCCAGCCCCATGCACCGATCAAAGGTCCGCTCGAACACCGACAGCCCTCCATCCGCGTTCAACCCGATCAGAAACAGCTTGCCCGCTTGATAGGTGGTAAATGCAATGCTGCTAGACTGGGCGGCCAGCCAGCTCGTGAACAGGCGAGAGCCGTTGATCTCGAAATGGGGAGCAGTGCTCAAAACATAGTCCTCAAGGCTGGCGCAATGTCGCGAGGCATGTGCTGTCCTTTCGTCACTCAGGGCAACTCACAACAGAACATCCCCAGCCACAATGTCTCCGAACTGCACACCGATCAGCACAGCCTCGGTATCCGCGTCGAGCATTATCCTCGTGTCATGCCCTCCCGGACCGTCGGCACTGAGGGTTGCGGTAAACGCAGCGAAACTCGCAAAACTGAAGGCAGTGACGTCCAGCTTGTCCCCCTCGGAAGAGACAAAATCGATGACTGTGGTGACACCGGTATCATTGTCGAGGATGAACGTGTCTGCGCCTTGGCCACCGGACACCCGGTCGGCCCCTCCTGCTCCGTCGATGGTGTCATCTCCGGTGCCGGCAAAGATGACGTCGTCTGCCGATGTCCCGGTCATCGTCTCAGCTGCAGTTGTGCCCACCTGTGTCGCAGCCCCGGTGAAATTGCCGCCAAAGACCACGAAGCTCGCGCCGGAATTCAAGCCGTTGGGATCGTCCCCATAGGCTCCGACAATCAGGTCGGCGAACCCGTCGCCATTCACGTCTCCCGCAGTGCTGACGGACGAGCCCGACCGGTCACCCGCCGACACCCCGTTGATAACAAAGCCTCCGGTGCCCGCTTCGACGGCAGACAGTTCCACCACGCTACCGGTCGTCTTGCCAAAGACTACGAAGCTCGCGCCTGATAATTCGCCATTTGGATCGTCCCCGGTGGCTCCGACAATCAGGTCGTCCAACCCATCGCCGTTCACATCCCCGGCAGAGCTGACAGATAAACCCGACGAGTCATTCATCGAGACCCCGTTGATAACAAAGCCGCCGGTGCCCGCTTCTACAGCCGATAGTTCCACCGCCGTACCGTCGGTCTTGCCAAAGACTACAAAGCTCGCGCCGGAATAGCTGCCATTCGGATCGTCGGCCGATGCCCCGACAATCAGGTCATCCAACCCGTCGCCATTCACATCCCCTGCAGAACTGACAGAACGACCCGATGAGTCATACATCGAGACCCCGTTGATGACAAAACCACTGGTGTTCGCGCTCATCTCGACATCCGACAGCTCCACCACCGTGCCGTCCGCTTTGCCGAAGACGACGAAGCTTGCACCGGAATAATCGCCTTTCGGATCGTCCCCCCAAGCTCCGACGATCAGGTCATCCAACCCGTCGCCATTCACATCTCCGGCAGAACTGACAGAAGAACCCGACCGGTCGTTTTCCGACACCCCTTTGATGACAAAGCCGCCGGTGCCCGTTTCCACATCGGACGCCTCCACTGCCGTTCCGTCCGTCTTGCCGAAGATCACGTAACTTGCGCCAGGAGAACCGGATAACGGATCGCCCAAACGCGACCCGACGATCAGGTCGTCCAACCCATCGCCATTCACATCCCCGGCAGAGCTGACGGAGTAGCCAAAATGGTTATTTACGGACACCCCGTTGATGACAAAACCACTGGTGTTCGCGCTCATCTCGACATCCGACAGCTCCACCACCGTGCCGTCGGTCTTGCCGAAAACAACGAAGCTCGCGCCGGAATGTTCGCCATTCGGATCGTCCCCGGCGGCTCCAACAATCAGGTCATCCAACCCGTCGCCATTCACATCTCCGGCAGAGCTGACGGATAAGCCCGAATCGTCACCAAACGATACCCCGTTGATGACAAAACCACCGGTGTTCGTGCTCATCTCGACATCCGACAGCTCCACGATCGTGCCATCCGTCTTGCCAAAGACCACGAAGCTTGCACCGGAACGAAGGCCATTCGGACTGTCAAAAAAGGCCCCAACAATCAGGTCATCCAACCCGTCACCATTCACATCTCCGGCGGAGCTGACGGACCAGCTCGACCTGTCACCAGCCGAGACCCCGTTGATGACAAAACCACTGGTGTCCGTGTCTTTTTGCACGTCCGAGAGTTCGACAACCGCGAGTTCTGTAACGTCAGTCAGAGTGATGCTCAGCTGAGCGCTATTGTCGGGACTGCCAGGGATCGCCGCGTCATCTGCTTCAACAGTGACATCCAAAATAGGGTTAGTCTCGCGGTCCAGAAAGTAACTCGCCTTTTTGTAAAGCTCGCTGCCATCAATCTCGAAGAACGCCGCGTCCGCACCGCTCAAAGTCAGGTCCGCTGAACCCAAAGCGTCGTCTGTGACAACGATATCCGCCACCTTGATACGACTGGGTGCAAGCAAGTCTTCGGGCAATGTGTTGGTCACGCCAGTCAACGTGACTGATGGCGGTTCATTGACGTCGGTCACGATGATGGAAAACAAGGCCGTGTCGTCAGGATCAGGACCCACAGTGGCGTCATCGACTTCTACGGTAATGTCGAACTGATCTTTGGTTTCAAAGTCCAGCCAGGTACCTGCTTTTAGGTACAGTCCGTTACCATCGATTTCAAATAGTGCCGCATCGATACCGGCCAGCGACAAAGTCTCGGTGCCAAGCGCATCATCGGAAACCAGAACAGTTGCCACTTTGATGCGGAAAGTTGTATCAGTATCTTCCGCGAGAGCGGTTGTTGTTCCAGTCAACGCAACGGTCGGCGGCTCATTGACGTCGGTTACGACGATGGAAAACAAGGCCGTGTCGTCAGGATCAGAACCTACGGTCGCGTCATCGACTTCTACGGTAACGTCGAGCTGGTCCTTCGTTTCAAAGTCTAGGGCGGCACCAGCTTCCAGGAAGAGCTCAGTGCCCTCGATTTCAAACAAGTACGCATCGTCTCCGGTCAGGCGCAGATCGTTCTTACCAGCGCCGTCGTCGATGAATTCAATATCTGCAACCTTGAGCGGAGAACTCAGATCAGCATCCTCGGAAACCTCGCTCAGTACAGTTGAGATGCTCAAGCTGGGTGCTGTGTTTCCCCCGAGTACAATTAAAGAGGCCGTTGCCTGCGCTTCCAGTCCGCCGGTATCGGTGATGGTGTAGACAAAGCTGTCAACCATGCTCTGACCGAAACTGAGAGCCTGGAGTTCAGCTGAGCCAGTAGGATCGTAAATAATCTGTCCATTGACCAGCGCTAGGCTTGCTCCGTACACGGAGAGCGCCGGAATTGCAGTGATTTCGAGTGAATCGCCATCGGGATCCTCGTCATTGCCCAAAAGATCCGTTGCATCGAACTCCCCGACAGCGTCGCGCTGGAACATGCGCACGACATCACGCGGTGTGCCGTCGGCCTCGAAGACCCGGGCTTTCACGCCTTGCTGGCTATTGTCGCCCTGCTGTGGATCGTGTGATTGCCAGCTCACAACAAAACCACCATCGGGCAGCGGGGCAACACTAGGCAGTTTCTGGGAATCGCTGGTCAATTCGTTGACAAGAAATTCTGCGGTCGCCTCCGCGCCGCTACTGTCAAAGATGCGCGCCTTGATGCCGGAAGAGGAGCCGTCCCCCTGTAGGGGCGTCCGAGACTCCCACACGACGACGAGATGCCCGTCGGCGAGGGTTGCGACGACCGGGTTCGTTTGGCTACCGCTCGCGTAGGAATTGACCAAAAACTCGGAAACAAACTCATTGCCAGTGTTGTCAAACAGACGCGCCTTGATCCCGCTGCTGCTCGTGTCCCCCTGCAAAGGTGTACTTGATTGCCAAACTGCAGCGAAACCGCCGTCGAAGGCAGACAATACCGGATAGGATTGTCCACCCTGGATGAAGTCATTTACGAGAAACTCCTCAGCCATCTCATTTCCGTTCTCATCGAAAATGCGCGCCTTGATGCCGGAGCCTCTCGTGTCGCCCTGCTGAGGATCGGTTGACAGCCAGGCAACGACAAACCCTCCCGTCGAAAGCGCCGTCACTGCCGGAGTGTACTGGCCACCACCAATCAGGTCGTTTATCAGGAACTCCGGAACCGTTTGGGTGCCCGTAGCATCGAAGATGCGCGCCTTTATGCCTGTGCCGTCCGTATCCCCCTGATGAGGGTCGTCTGAGCGCCACACGGCGACAAAACCACCGTTGGAAAGGGCCGTGATTTCGGCGTTGGTTTGATCATCGCTGGTCAAGTTATTGACGAGGAACTCGTTTGAAACAGACGACGCGCTGGCATCAAAAACCCGCGCCTTGATGCCTGATCTGTCGATGTCGCCCTGTTCAGGTCGGGACGACCGCCAGCTGACGACAAAGCCACCTCCAGAAAGCGCCGCTATACCTGCAATGTCCTGGCTGCCATTTGTCAGTTCATTGACCAGAAACTCCGGAGCAGCCTCCGTGCCATCTGCATTGAAGACACGCGCTTTAATTCCGGTTCCAGTTTCCAGGCCCTGCTGCGATTTCGTTGAACGCCAGGCCACGACAAACTGCCCATCGGTAAGAGGCGCGACGACCGGATTACTCTGTGTTCCAATTGTGAATGCGTTGACGAGAAACTCCGACACAGCAATCTGATCATCACGGGCCGTTGGGGTTTCATTGATGTCCAACACTTGCAAAGAAAACGACGCGCTGTCGTCAGGACCCGCACCCAAGCTCGGATCGTCTAGTTCGATGTTCACATCGAGGCTGGGATTGGTTTCGAAATCTAACGCCGTGCCTGCCTTCAAAAACAGCTCTTCTCCGTCGATCTCGAATAAGGCCGCATCATCCCCGGAGAGCGTCAGCGCATTGGTCCCGAGTCCGTCATCAAAGATAGCGATATCGCTTACCTTGATTCGCGATGCCGTGTCCGTTTCCTCCGACAGGCTCTCGATACCCGGTGTCAGAGACAGAATCGGAGCCTCATTGATGTCTAACACCTGCAAAGAAAACGTAACGCTGTCATCAGGGCTTGTACCCACGCTGACATCGTCCAGCTCAATGGTTACATCAAGGCTTGGGTTGGTTTCGAAATCCAGCGCCGCACCGGACGTCAAAAACAGCTCTTCTCCGTCGATCTCGAACAAAGCCGCGTCATCCCCAGAAAGAAAGAGCGTGTTAATCCCTATCCCGTCATCAATGATGGCGATTGAGCCAACCGAGATCCTCGACCCTGTATCTCGGTCCTCGTCAATACTCTGTTCGGCCTCAATCAGAAGTAGGTTTGGCGCCTCATTGAAGTCTGTTACGAGCAGCGAAAACGACGCACTGTCATCAGGGCTCACACCCAAGCTCGGATCGTCTAGTTCGATGGTCACATCAAGTCTTGGATTGGTTTCGAAATCCAGTGCTGCACCGGCCTTCAAAAACAACTCCTCCCCGTCGATCTCGAACAAGGTCGCATCATCCCCGAAGAGGGTCAGCGTGTTGGTCCCGATCCCGTCATCAATGATCGCAATATCGCCCACTTTGATCCGCGACGAGGTATCCATTTCCTCGGACAAACTCTCGGGAAGCGGAGACAGAACCAAGCTCGGCGGTTCATTGATGTCCAACACAAGCAGAGAAAGCGACACGCTGTCATCTGGGCTGGTCCCAACCCCCGCGTCATCCAGCTCAACGGTCACATCAAGGCTCCGGTTGGTCTCAAAATCCAGCACCGTGCCGGCCTTCAAAAACAGCTCCCCCCCGTCGATCTCGAACAAGGTCGCGTCATCCCCGGAGAGCGACAGCGTGTTGGTCCCGAGCCCGTCATCAACGATGGCGATCGAGGCCACTGAGATCCTCGATCCCGTATCTCGGTCCTCGTCAAAACTCAGTTCACCCTGAAGGAGAAGTATGTTTGGTGCCTCATTTTGGTCCGAAACAGGTATGGATAGCGACGCGCTGTCATCAGGGCTTAAACCCACGCTCGCGTCATCCAACTCAACCGTCACATCAAGCCTTGGGTTGGCCTCGAAATCCAGCACCGCACCGGCCTTCAGAAACAGCTCCCCCTCGTCGATCTCGAACAAGGCCGCGTCATCCCCGGACAAGGTCAGTGCGTTGGTCCCGAGCCCGTCATCAAAAATCGCGATATCGCCCATCTTGATCCGCGACGTGGTATCCATGCCCTCCGACAAGTCCACGGGAACCGGTACCAGTAAAAGGCTCGGCGGGTCATTGCGACCTGACACAGGTAAGGAAAGCGACGCGCTGTCGTCAGG
>Ga0316204_10004597_pt1 | contig 24467 bp, 21 predicted proteins | sample 6monrhotite_MG_2_FD_205661 | JGI IMG/M metagenome (GOLD analysis project Ga0316204, IMG submission 205661) | Microbial mat bacterial communities from mineral coupon in-situ incubated in ocean water Damariscotta River, Maine, United States -... | ecosystem: Environmental > Aquatic > Marine >... | reverse complement strand
AATATCTACAGCCTACCAAAAAACATACGGCGCTGATTGATTATATTACGCCGGAACAGTTTGATAAATACGCTGCAAGGGCTAAATCCAAAGGCTTTCTTCATGTGGCCTCATCACCGCTGACACGGTCATCTCATCATGCGGGCGATGATTTTGAGGCCTTGAAAGCCGCGCGGGCCAATAAGGCGGCCAGTCAAAAAGTAAAAATGGATGCGCCGATAGACATTGAGGAAATGGCCAGGCTAAACCCGCTTAATGAGGATTAAATTGCCAGAAGATGCCCAAGTTCATCGAAGTCAGAGATTTTCCCTATTCTGCCGAACAGATGTATCAAATGGTCGGCGATGTTGGTGCCTATGCCGATTTTTTGCCGTGGTGCCTCGGCGTTCGGGTCTATAAGCGCACAGAAGAAAGCCTCTATGCCGACCTGATCATCGGCTTCAAAATGTTCCGCGAACGATTCACCTCTCACGTTAAATTCACGGATGGCCGGATCGAGGTCAACTACATTAAAGGCCCGCTAAAATACCTCCATAACCACTGGCAGTTCACACCGAATGATGATGGCGGCTGCCGGGTTGATTTTCTAGTGGATTTCGAATTTAAAAATAAAGTCTTCGAAAAAATGATCGGCGGTTTCTTTACAGAAGCGGTCAGCCATATGATTGAAGCTTTTGAAGAGCGTGCGGACGCGCTTTACGGCGAAAAGTAAAAAATTATATTTTTGCGAGAAAAGTAGACGTAACTTATTGATTTTATTTTTTCTATTTCCACCACTTCATATTGTCATTTTATCTATAGAGACTGGTTTCCCGTTTTCACCGGAATGAGGTAGGGGATGGAATGGAATGAGCTTAGAGGAGCAGGAATGAGGGGAATAGAAAGTAAAGAAGTAGATATAATGATTGTAGGCTTGATGTTGTTACAAAATGTAATCGGCTGAGAATCACAATATATGTCGTACTAATTTCCTTTTAACTCCTGCCCGAGCAACCAAGAAGAATATAGAATGTCATTATCCCTCCCCACAAGACAAGCCTAATCTTTGCAAAAAAAATCTGTGCGAGATATGAAATAGTGGCGGAGAGGGTGGGATTCGAACCCACGATGGGCTTGCACCCACGCCAGTTTTCAAGACTGGTGCATTCAACCGCTCTGCCACCTCTCCGTGTCAAAAATTTGGGTTGACTATTCGTGACCACAGGATTTAGCCGATAGCTATTGGCAGGTCAAGGATTGAATTGTCAGCATAATTTTTATTTTATCATACAGGATAGCGTTGATATGTGGCTTTCTATTATTTAAATTTTAAAAAAGGCCTTTATATTGTCATCATTTATCGACATTATAGGCGGTGAATTAATGATTTGCCCGCCATCATAGGCGGGGTCGTCTTTTGCAAAGGGCCTATGATACGTGATCAAAAATATAATTTTTGTTTTTTTGCTTTTTTCCTGTTCTTATTCTTCTGCTTTTTCTTTTTCCGGGGAAAAAAACACGCGGCGGGTCGTGCCGGATAACCCACAATCCTTTGTCGATTGGCGGGCAGACCTTAAGGTGGAGGCCTTGGCAAGTGGTATTTCATCGGCAACATTTGATCGGGCTTTTGAGGCCATTGAACCCAACCCCAAGGTCATCAAACTGGACCGTCATCAGCCTGAATTCACCCAGACCTACGGCACATATATTTCAAAACGTGTCAGTCCTACCCGCATTAAGAACGGCAAGGAAAAAGTCGCTGAAAACAGCGTTGTTCTAGCCTCTGTTGCCCGAAATATTGGTGTGCAGCAGAGATTCATCGCTGGCATCTGGGGCATGGAAACCAATTACGGCAGCTATTCCGGCGGCCATAATGTTATCCGGTCACTTGCTACCCTCGCGTATGATATGCGCCGCAGTAAATATTTTCGCAGCCAATTGATCAAGGCCCTGAAAATTCTGGAAGAAGGCCATGTGCAGCCGGATAATTTTAAAGGTTCCTGGGCCGGGGCCATGGGGCAGGGACAATTCATGCCATCCAGCTTCTTTGCCTATGCCTATGACTTTAACGGGGATGGTAAAAAGGATATCTGGCATGATAAAGCAGATGTCTTTGCCTCGATAGGCAACTACCTGAAAGAGCATGGCTGGCAATCCGGCCGCACTTGGGGCCGCCAGGTCATGCTGCCAAAAGATGTGGAGGGTCTTTGGCAGCAGGTCAACCCAACGGAAAAAGTCAAATATTGCCGCCGGGCCTTAAAAGACCACAGCAAACAACTAACCTTGACAGAGTGGCAGGCCTTGGGCGTCAGAACAATATATGGCAGTGATCTTCCTCAGGTGGCCGACCCGGATTTCAAGGCCTCACTGGTTATGCCGGCGGGACCAGATGGCCCGGCGTTTTTAACTTATAAAAATTTCCGCGCCATATTGAGCTATAATTGTTCTAACTTTTATGCCCTTGGGGTGAGTCTGCTTTCGGATGAATTGAAATGATGTATAGATCCATAGTCGTTATCTTCTGTCTCGCCCTTGCGGCCTGTGGCTCAACCAAAGGCACATATCAGGCCTCTGGGCCACCAAATCCCACGTATAAAGTGGGCAATCCTTATAAAATTGCCGGCAAAATATATCGTCCGGCGGCTGACCCTCATTATGATAAGGTCGGTTTGGCTTCATGGTATGGCACCAAATTCCACGGACGGAAAACGGCCAACGGCGATATTTTTAATATGAACAGCTTGACCGCTGCCCATACCACATTGCCGATGCCAAGTTATGTTCGGGTGACCAATGTTGAGAATGGCCGCTGGCTGATATTAAAAATCAACGACAGGGGGCCTTTTGTCGGTGATCGCCTGATTGACGTATCCCGAAGGGCTGCGCAGCTGCTCGGATTTGAAAAAAAAGGCGTGACTAAAGTCAGAATTCAGGCCGTTCAGGGGCCGCGCGGTGAATTGCCTCAACAAATAATCGCGCAGCATAAGCCAACCGCGCCGTCCCGTCCCCCGCTAAAGACGGCTTCGGCCATAGAAACGGAAAGACTGAATTCTGCGGACAATACGGCAGATAAAAAAATATATGTTCAAATCGGGGCCTATGCGGATCAAAAGAATGCCAAAAAGATTGTTGATGAAATTCACCATATCAGTGATACAAAGATGGATGAAGTGGATATCAACGGCCAAAATCTTTATCGTGTCCGCATCGGCCCACAGGCAACCGTGGAATTGGCTGAAATTATTCTTGGCAGAATATTGTCATTGGGTCACAATACGGCCCGTATCATCAGGGATTATTAAAACTAACGTCAGATCAGAATTTTTATTATGAAAAACATATTATCTAAAACTATCATCGCTATCGCCCTATTTTGCGCCAGTCTTGCACAGGCAGAGGCCAGCCAGATCAAAACCCAGGCAAAACACGCCATCATGATAGAAGGCGCCACCGGGGCCGTTCTGTTTGAACATGAGGCTGATATATCCATGCCACCGTCATCAATGAGCAAGTTGATGACCATCTATTTGACTTTTGAAAGATTGCGCGATGGCAATATACTGCTGGATGATAAATTTGAGGTAAGTGAGGAGATTTGGCGCAAATGGCGGGCACAAGGCTCAACCATGTTTCTTAATGCCGGACAGAAGGTTACCGTGCGGGATTTATTAATGGGGGTGATTGTACAATCCGGCAATGATGCCTGCGTTGTCCTTGCCGAAGGACTAGCCGGCTCCGAAGAGGTTTTCCTGAATTGGAGCAATGATAAGGCCGAAGAGCTGGGCATGAAGAATTCTCATTTTGCCAATGTCAATGGCTGGCCAGACGAAAACCATTATATGTCTGCCCGGGATTTGGCAATTCTGTCGCAAAAGCTGGTGACGGAATTCCCCGAATATTATCCGATGTTCAAGGAAAAGAAATTTACGTTTAACAATATATCACAAACCAATCGTAACCCACTTTTATATAGCATGCCATCAGCGGATGGTCTGAAAACCGGTCATACAGAGAATGCAGGTTACGGGCTTACAGCATCGGCCGTGGAAAAAGGCCGGCGCTTGGTTTTGGTGATCAATGGCTTGAAAAGCAATCGCGCCCGGGCGAGGGAAGCAAAACGCTTGCTCACGCATGGTTTCCGTGATTTCAGCGTTTACCCGCTTTTTAAAGCGGGCGATGTGGTTGATACCGCCAATGTATGGCTGGGGATCGACGGCAAGGTTCCATTGGTGGTGCATGAGGATGTGGTGCTGTCCATAAGCCGTCAGGATCGCCGGAAGATGAAGGCTAAAATCATCTATACCGGTCCGATTCCAGCACCGATCGTCAAGGGTCAACCGGTTGGCATATTGCAAATTTCAGCCAAGGATATGAAACCCATTGAATTCCCCCTTGTCGCCGGAGCAGATGTTTTAAAATTGGGCGGTGTGAACCGACTGAAAGCCGCCTTTAACTATCTATTGATGGGATCGTCGGGCGGTGAGTAAGAATAATGTGCCTCGCGGGAGATTCATTTCCTTTGAGGGGGGAGAAGGCAGCGGAAAATCAACGCAGGTAAAATTATTACGCGACCGGCTTAGCGGCAAGGGTATTGATGTGATTCTGACCCGGGAGCCGGGCGGCGCACCGGGTGCCGAGAAAATTCGCCAGCTCCTGCTGACTGGAGAACCAGATAAATGGACGGCGATGACCGAAGTCCTGCTTTTTTATGCCGCGCGCGTGGACCATCTGGAGAAAACTATTCTGCCGGCGCTGAATTCTGGCCAATGGGTGATCACCGACCGCTATGCGGATTCAACCTTCGCCTATCAGGGCGCGGGCCATGGCTTAAATCAGGCTGTTATTGAGGAAATTCACCGCATCTCCACCGATGATTTCTGGCCGGACATGACCCTTCTTTTGGATGCTGACCCTGACGAGGGGCTGGCAAGGGCAAACGCGCGGGAAGGGGAAATTCCGCAAAATCAGCGTGAAGACCGTTTTGAAAGAATGGCCGGCGGATATCATCAACGTCTGCGCCGGGCCTTCCTTGATATTGCTGCCCAAAATCCGCAGAGGGTAAAGCTCATTCCCGCTGCGGGAACTATAGATGTGGTGGCGATGCGTATCTGGCAGCAGGTGGCGACGGCTTTTGGCCTGAATTAAGGAAATTGATGGTACATAAGGATGAAAATACCGAAAAACCCCGGGGTCTCGACATACGGGGCCATGAAACGGCGGAGCAATTATTTCTGGAGGCCTATAATGCCGATCGGCTGCATCATGGCTGGCTGATCACCGGCCCGCGCGGTATTGGCAAAGCATCACTGGCGCATAAAATGGCGCGCTTTCTGTTCAATCATCCGCCTGAGACTAATTCTGATGCTAATTCTGGCCCAAATTCTGGCCCAAATTCTGGCCCAAGTTTATTTGGTGAGATGCCTGAGAAATCACTGGCGGCCACTCTTGATACGGATCCAAATTCTGCCGTGAACAGATTAATGACGGCAGGCAGCCACGGCGATTTGATCCTGATTGAACGACAGTTAAATGAAAAAACCGGCAAGATGAAAGCAGAGATTGTCGTAGATGATGTGCGAAAATTACAAAATTTCTTCGCTAAAACCTCGGCAGAAGGCGGCTGGCGTGTCGCGATTATTGACAGTGCTGACGAAATGAACCGTAATGCATCCAATGCCTTGTTAAAGGCCCTGGAAGAGCCACCAAAGAATGCGCTGCTTATTTTACTGGCTCACGCGCCGGGAAAATTATTACCGACCATCACGTCCCGCTGCCGGCAATTGCGCCTAAATCCCCTGTCCCATGAAAAAGTCTGCGCAATTTTATCCAAAGAATATCCGGAGATGAGCGATGATGAAATCTCCGGTTATGGCCTGTTGAGCGACGGCAGCCCCGGATATGCCATTACGTTGGCGACGCATCAGGGACTGGATTTATACATCCAAATCCTTGAGATTTTAGCTTCCCTGCCGCAGCTTGATGTACCTCTGGCCCATAAAATGGCCGATAGCCTTAACCTTAAAGCCGCTGAACAGAAATATCATCTGTTCGGGGAACTTCTTACCGCCTTCATTAATCGTATGATCCGCCATGTTGCTGCGGTGCAGGCGGGCAGGGCAAGTCCTGTACGACCAGTGCTTACCGGGGAACTTGAACTTATGGCACAGCTTGGGCAAAGATTAGCGCTTGATCAGTGGGCCGAGCTGTGGGAAAAGATAATCCATAAAATGGCGCAGGTAAATTTGGATCGTAAGCAGGTGATTCTCAATATTTTGACCCTGTTAAGTCAAAGGTTAAACCAAAATAAATAAGTTAAGGGCATTATAAAAATGGCGGAAAAACCAGCCTTTTATATCACGACACCAATTTACTATGTCAATGACATCCCCCATATCGGTCATGCCTATACCACGTTGGCCTGCGATGTCCTGGCGCGGTTTAAAAGACTGGATGGTTATGATGTTCTGTTCCTGACCGGTACGGACGAACATGGGCAAAAGGTTGAAAAATCTGCAGCCGCCAAGGGTAAAGACCCCATGAGATTTTGTGATGAGGTGTCGGAACGCTTTCGGGTTTTGGCCAAATTCATGAAATTTTCCAATGATGATTTCATCCGCACCACGGAGCCGCGCCATAAGATGGCCTGTCAGGCCTTATGGCAAAAGCTTGAGGCAAGCGGTAACATCTATCTTGATAAATATTCAGGCTGGTATTCGGTGCGTGATGAGGCTTATTACGGCGAAAGTGAGTTGATCGAAGGCGCAGATGGTGGCAAACTTGCCCCGACCGGTGCGCCTGTGGAATGGGTAGAGGAGGAAAGTTACTTTTTCAAGCTTTCCGCCTGGGAAGATGCCCTGCTGACCTGGTATGAAAGCCTGCCGGAAACTGTTTTGTCCAAAAGCCGTAAAAACGAAGTCAAAAGTTTTGTCGCGGGCGGTTTGCGTGACCTGTCCGTATCACGCACAAGTTTTTCGTGGGGCGTTCCCGTACCTGGTAATGACAAGCATATCATGTATGTCTGGATTGATGCGCTGACCAATTATCTGACCGCTGCCGGCTATCCTGATGAGGACTGCGATAAATTCCAGAAATTCTGGCCAGCTGATATTCATATGGTTGGCAAGGATATTTTGCGCTTCCATGCGGTTTACTGGCCGGCCTTTTTAATGGCCGCTGGTATTGATCTGCCAAAACGTATATATGCCCACGGCTGGTGGACAAATGAGGGCCAGAAGATTTCAAAGTCATTGGGTAATGTGATTGATCCCTTTGAAATTGTTGAAGAATTTGGCTTGGACCAGGTCAGATATTTTTTGATGCGCGAAGTACCCTTTGGCAATGATGGTGATTTCTCCCGTACGGCCATGATCAATCGGATAAATTCAGACCTCGCCAATGATCTGGGTAATTTGGCCCAACGCTCCCTCAGCATGATTTTCAAAAATTGCGATGGTCAGATTCCCGCCTTTGGTGCCTTGAGCAAAGAAGACCAGAAAATGCTGACCGCCGTGGATGATCTATTGCCGCAAATTCGAGCCTTGATCGACCGTCAAAACATCAATAAGGCCTTGGAGGCCATATGGAAACAGGTGTCGGACTGTAACGTTTATTTCGCAGGGCAAGCGCCGTGGGCCTTGAAAACGACCGACCCGATGCGGATGGCTACGGTGCTTTATGTCACCGCTGAAGTCCTGCGCCAGATTGCTATCCTGATCCGTTTTGTCATGCCAGATTCCGCCTCAAAACTGCTTGATCAGATCGCTGTAGCAGAAGATAAAAGAGGCTTCGCACAGTTAGGGCCTGTGGGCCGCTTGCAGCCGGGCTTCATATTGACAAAACCGCAGGGGGTTTTCCCGCGCTATGTAGAAGAGGGCGGGAAATGATTGTTGACAGCCATTGTCATCTGAATTACGGCAGTATGATGGACGATATGGACGGGGTGATGGCCCGGGCCAAGAATGCCGGTGTCGAAACCATGCTGGCCATCAATGCCCGGCTTAGTGAATATGACGAAGTCTTGGCCATGGCAGAAAAATATGACCATGTATTTGCCACTGTCGGCAGTCACCCCCATGAGGCAGAGAAGGAGCCGGGCATAGAGGCGGCGGCATTGATCGCAAAAGCCGCACATAAAAAAATCATCGGCATCGGCGAAAGCGGACTGGACTTTTATTATGACTATGCGCCGCGCGCGCTTCAGACAGCGAATTTCCGCGCCCATATTGATGCCGCCCGCGTGACCGGACTGCCGCTTATTGTTCATGCCCGTGATGCGGATGATGCTTGCCTTGAAATAATGGCGCAAGAGATGGCGCAGGGGGCCTATCCCGCTGTTATCCACTGTTTTACTGCCTCACGTGCCTTTGCCGAAGCTTGCCTCAAGTTGGGTTTTTATATCTCCATATCAGGCATTGTGACGTTTAATAGCGCGAAAGACTTGCAAGAGACCACAAAGATCATCCCGCTGGACAGGCTGCTGATTGAAACGGATGCACCCTATTTGGCCCCGGTACCAAAACGCGGCAAGCCCAATGAGCCATCTTACGTAAAATATACCGCAGAATTTCTCGCCAGACATCTTGACATCCCTTACGCAGAACTGGCCAAGGCCACGAGCGATAATTTTTACCGGCTTTTCACAAAGGCAGTTCGGCCATGAAAATAACCATTCTTGGCTGCGGAACTTCTACGGGCGTGCCAAGAATTGGCGGTAATTGGGGGGTATGTGATCCGAATAATCCAAAAAACAGGCGGCGGCGCGCCTCGATTCTGATTGAAGATCAGGCAACAAAAATTCTGATCGATACAACGCCCGACTTGCGCGAGCAATGTCTCAGTGCCAATATCTGCCATCTTGACGGCGTGTTATATACCCATGACCATGCGGACCATACTCACGGTATAGACGATCTTCGGGGCCTTTATCACATAATGAAACGCCGTATTGAGGCTTACGGCAACGCGGAAACCATGGCGGTGCTTAAAAGACGTTTTGGTTATATTTTTCAAAGCCGGGACGGTTATCCCGCGATCCTTAATGGCCATGATATCACGTGCAGGGAATTTAATATCGGCGCGCTGCCCGTGCAGCCCTTTGAATTAATTCACGGCGGCATGAAAACATTGGCTTTTCGTTTAAACAAAATAGTTTATGCTACTGATTTTAATGCAATACCTGAAGAAAGTGAGATCTATTTGCGCGGCCTTGACCTGTGGATTGTTGATGCCTTGCGGCCAGAGCCCCATCCGACCCATTCCCATCTGGCACAAACGTTGGACTGGATAGAGAAATTCAAACCAAAACGGGCTATATTGACCCATATGACCGGCGATATGGATTATGAGACGTTGAAAAATTCGCTTCCCAAGCATATCGAACCGGCCTATGACGGTATGGTCATTGATCTTTAGCCGTTTGAATGTTGTCACATGGAACATAGCCGCAGGAATATAGCTCTTCTTTTTACCGCTCAGGCCATTGCCCTGACGTCGGCGATCACCATTGTTACCTATTCGGCGTTGGTCGGCAAAATGCTCACCGGCAGCACCAGCATGGCGACGATTCCGGCGGCAGCAGGGCTGGTCGCCGCGGCATTGACGGCCTATCCCGCCTCAATGTTTATGAAATATTATGGCCGAAAAAGAGGTTTTCAGCTGGGTGCGATCTTTGCTTTGCTGGCCGGACTATTGTCATTTTACGGTATTTTCGCGGAAAATTTCCTTATTTTTACTTTGGGCGTTTTGATTCACGGTGTCTTTCAGGCTTTCGCCGCCTTTTACCGATTTACCGCAATTGAAGTTACGGCGCCAAGCCTGCGTAAACAGGCGGTATCCTACGTGCTGGCCGGGGGATTGATTGCGGCATTTATCGCGCCTTCAGCCGCGCAGTTTTTTGAAAAGATATTTCACTTGCCGATATATTATGCCGGTACATTCATGCTTGTGGTGTTCTTAAGTTTTCTGACACAGTTTATCCTGTTGTTTGTCAAATTTCCGGCTCAAATTGCTGATACTCAAGAGGATAAAGCAGAGGAGGGGGCAGAGCCCAACTTGCAGCCGTCCCTTTGGCAACTGTTGAAAAGGCCGGCCTTTTTATGTGCCAGCCTTAACGCTGCAGGGGCTTATCTTATCATGTCTTACGTCATGACGGCGGCACCGATGGAAATCGTTGGTGGCTGCGGCTTTCCGGTCAGCGACGCGGCCAGCGTCATTCAATGGCATGTGGCGGCCATGTTTCTTCCGGCGTTTTTCTGTGGATCGTTAATTGCACGATATGGCTCGATCAAGATTATTTTAGCCGGGATGTTCTGCCTTGCGGCCTCTGCGACATTTGCCATTCAGGGTTTGGCACTGGCTAATTTCTACGGTGCACTTATTTTGCTGGGTCTGGGCTGGAATTTCATGTTTACCGCCGGGACAACGTTACTTGAACATGCCTATATCCCGTCAGAAAAGGCCCATGTGCAAGGGATGAATGATTTTGTCGTCTATGGCTTGACGGCGCTCTCGACGCTGACCTCTGGTTATATGCTGGAGACCATCGGCTGGCTGAACATGAATAAAATAAATTTCGTCATACTTGGCGCGTTGCTGATGGTGACCCTATGGTATGTAATCACTGAGCGAAAAACATTTGGCAGGGTCAGGGCGTGATAACGGTCAATTTATATCGGAATTTGTTACTGTGCGTGAGGGGCTTCGTGGGCCAGCAGCCATGCTTTGCGGTCCAGGCCGCCGGCATATCCGGTTAGTGTGCCGTTGCTGCCGATGACCCGGTGGCAAGGCACAATGATGCTCACCGGGTTTTTACCATTTGCTGCGCCAACAGCCCGTACGGCTTTTCGGTTATCAAGCTTGCTGGCAATATCCAAATAGGAACAGGTCGCACCAAAGGGAATATCACATAAGGCTTGCCAGACGGATTTTTGAAATATTGTGCCTTTAAAGTCCAGAGGCAGATCAAAATGATCACGCTGGCCCAGGAAATAGGCACCGATCTGCGCCTTGGCTTTTTCGGTCAGAGGGTTTGGCTGCGCAACGGTGGTTTTATCCTTAAAATAAAGTCCGGCGATGCCGCGATGTGTGGCGGTAATTTCCATCATGCCAATGGGCGATTGGTAAAAGTCTGTGAACATAGATATTTCCTATAGCTGATTCCACATCTGGAACGTTAAATAACTGCGCCAGGGGGCGGCCGCGTCAACGGGCAGGGGCTGTGGGCATTGTTTCAGAGCATTTTTAATGCCGGCATCACCATCCAGCCAAATATCAGGATTTTGCCCGCCGCGCATTTTGACGTAATCAATTGTCCATTGTCCGATACCTTTTATCTTGGCCCATTGGTCAATATTTTCCGGCTTATCCTGCTGCAGGAAATATTTTGCCAGCTGGCGGATGGTCTCTTTACGGGCAGCGGGCATTTTTAGAAAACCCAGTGGATGTTCATGGACGGCTTCGGGTTTTGGGAAGTATTTTTTTCCAATCAGGCCTGTGATTTCTGCCGTTTCGCCTAAATTATCAACAAAAAGCGTGACCAGGTTATGGGCCGCCTTGACCGATACCTGTTGGCCAAGTATGGCTCTGATGCCCGCTTCGAACAGCCCCCATATGCCCGGTACGCGCAAGCCATAGAGATAGTCCAGATGACTTGAGAAAATTCGGCTGATTTGATCATCAATCTGCGCAACCGGGGCATCAAGATCAAAAATATGGCGGATTTTTTGGGTGATAATATGCAAATTCTGCGTGTCATTAAGATGCACAGTCAATAACAGAAAATTTTCGGCGGCCTGTGGCTCGACAGTGAAAAAACCTTGGGTGCCTTTATAATCTATGGTTCGGCTGTAGCTGTGATCATCGCTCCATTCGAGACCCGGAATTTGGCGGCTTTTAAGGAATTTATGGCTATGCTGCCAAGCGAAAGGCGGCCGATAATGGAGTTTTAACTTTAGCGTATGCGCCGCAAGGCCGCTTTTTCGATCGCGGATTTTTGATGGTGACAGGGCCATATTTTTCTTAAAAGCATCGTTGAAGCGCCGAATAGATTTAAATCCGGCCGCAAAAGCAATCTGGGTAATCGGCAGGTCAGATTGATGTAACAGCTGCTTGGCAAACAGACATTGCTGATAAAGGGCATAATGTTTTGGTGAGGTACCAAGATATTGGCTGAATAATTTTCGTAAGTAGCGGCCAGTGATACCTAGGCGGTCCGCCAGATCATCGACGGAGGCCTGCTGCAAAGCCCCTTGGTTGATTAATCTCAAGGCCCGCTGAAAGGATGTTTGCGTGCCTTGCCAGACAAAGGAGTGCGGCGCGCTATCGGGCCGGCAACGCAAGCAGGGACGGTATCCGGCCTTTGCCGCTTCAACGGCTGTGCGGTAATAATGGACATTTTTTTCTTGCGGCTGGTTCACCGGACAAATAGGCCGGCAATAAATTTTGGTGGTTTTAACCGCCGTAAAAAACAGGCCGTCAAAGCGGGCATCCCGCGCCATCCGCGCCTTTGAGAAATTATGATGTTCATCGTTGCTAATCATGGGATCATTTTAAAGCGATGACAAAATATTGCTAGCCACTTTCGGAACTGAAGCACTTTCATAGCTTTAGGCGTTGAAGCCCTTACGTCATTTATAAGGTTTGCAGATAGTCTCTAAACTCTTTTCCTGTCTCACGTGGGAAAATAATATCGCGTTTTTTCACGCTATGCAGACGGTCGATACGAAAATGATGAAGAAAAATCTTGGACCATTAACAATTATGTGCTTTGCCCGCTACGAAAAACGGCAGCATGTAGAATTAGACTTTTGATTTGTATTGGCCTAAAATTCTATGCCAAGCGATGGCAGGCCTCAATCTGTTATAAAATTATTTACCATAATATAAATTATGCGCATAATTTATATTATTTCTATCCGCCTCTCTTACGGCATGCCCTGTTGAAATAAGATCAGGCCAGAGAGATATTTCTTCGGCCTGATCTAAAATAGAAAACAACTTAGTCAGTATTTTTGCAAAAAGTTTTATAGACTATGCCAGCCAGGATGGCGCCGGCTATTGGGGCAAGCCAGAAAATCCACAGCTGCTCCAGGGCGATACCGCCTTCCAGCAGCGCAGGTCCGGTGCTGCGCGCGGGATTAACTGATGTGTTGGTCACTGGAATTGATATCAGATGGATCAGGGTCAGGCCAAGTCCAATGGCCAGCGGCGCGAATCCGGCTGGTGCTTTACTGGATGTCGCCCCCAGAATGATAATCAGAAACATGAAGGTCATCACGATTTCAACCACAAGGCCGGTCATTAAATTATAGCCGCCCGGAGAATGTACTCCGACCCCGTTTGAGGCCAGTCCGGCATCAATCGAGCCATCGCCGGATATGATGAATTTTAATAGCACCGCCGCCAGAATGGCCCCCAAAGTCTGTGCCACAATATAAGGCAACAGGTCTTTTTTATCGAATTTTCCCGCCACGGTCAGTCCAACGGAAACCGCTGGATTTAAGTGACAGCCTGAAATATGGCCAATGGCGTAGGCCATGGTGACAACGGTCAAACCAAAGGCCAATGACACGCCAAGTAAGCCAATGCCCAGTCCATCACCAAATTTAGCGGCCAGAACCGCGCTGCCGCAGCCGCCAAGCACCAGCCAGAATGTACCGATGCATTCGGCCCCTAATTTATTACCCAAAGTCATTGATATTCTCCTCTTTTTTTATAAGTAGAACCAATAGCTTACGCCTAAAACGACAAAAAAGCAAATTTAGGGAATTATTTCTCCCTTCGCATCGACAATATGTACCTCACCCATTTTTAAATCACGGATATTTTGTTCCATTTTACTCAAATCGCCAACAATAATCCATGTCAGGGCATCGGGGGTCAGGATATCCTGCGCGGTTTTCAGCAATAGATCCGTGCCCAAGGCCTGATATTTTTCCGACAGGCTTTCGGCATAACGATGGGCCCTGCCCTTACTGGCATTATCCATCATATAACTCAACAGAGCCGCACCGCCTTCAAATTTTCCGGGCAGCGTGAGAATTTTATTCTTCTGCATCAAGGCCAATTCATCCGCTGTTGGCGGATTTTTACCACGTATGTCAGAGATTTCCTGTTGTATTTCCTGCATCGACTGGGCGGTTTTATCGATCTGAACAGAGGCACCAAAAGCATATAAACCCTGCCCTTTGGCCTCGAAAAGCGCGCTCCATGCCCCGTAAGCCCAGCCTTTATCTTCCCGTAGGTTCATATTGAGCCGGGAGGAGAAATTACCGCCTAATATTTCATTCATCGCTTTAATATCAAAGAAACGCTGGTCACTGCCGGATGGCGCGATCTGCCCAGCAATGATGGCCGCTTGCGGAGATCCGGGCTTGTCGACCAGAAAAATACGGTTTTTACTGGCGGGGTTGATCGCTGGAAAATTCTTTTTGCCCGCCGGTGTTTTGGCCGCTTTCCATTGGCCAAAGTTTTTCTCTAAAATTGGCTTGATTTCCGCAAGCTTGGCATCACCAACGACAAAAATCGTTGCGTTATCAGGCCGTATCCAGTCCCGAATGAAGGCGCGCAAATCTGCGCGGGTCATATCTTTAATTGATTGCTCTGTGCCGCGGCGTGCCAGGGCATAGGGATGACCCTCACCGTAAAGTTTTTTAAATATCAGTTTGCGGTTGATGGCATTAGGATTGACTTTAGCCTGGGCCAGTTGATTGATCAGGATGGCCCGTTTTCGTTCCATATCCTCCGGCCGGAAACCCGGATTTTGCACCACATCAGCCCATAGCTCTATTGATGGCGCGAGGTTTTTTTTGAGTGCCGATAATGATATACTCGCGTTATCCAATCCGGTATTAAAATCAATATTGGCCCCGAGCATCTCCTTGCGATTGGCCATTTCCAGTGATGTCAGGCTTTTGGTGCCTTCATTCATCAGGCCAAAAACATAATTTGCCGTGCCTTGTTTGCCATTTTGGTCAGATACCGTGCCGGCATCGAATTGAATGCTCATATTAACCACAGGAATGGTTGGGCGTTCGGCCAGAACCACTCTTATGCCGTTGGAAAGTATGGCGTCCTGCAGGGGCGGCAATTTAAGGGCCGTGGTTGTGGCCATGCCCGGCATATGGCTGCGGTCGGCATCGGCCAAGCCAACCTTGGGACTGCCGTGGGGCAAAATGGTCAACTGGTAAGCACCATCCGATAACCATTGACGGGCAGCGTTCCTCACTTGCTTGCGAGAGGCGTCATTCAACCAACCAAGGGATATATTGATGAAATTGGGGTCTTTGGCATATAATTGCCCCTGGGCCAAGATCACCCCCTTACCCGCAACAGATTCGAGTGCGCGGATTACGCTGCCATCAAGGATGGCCTTCACCCGTATCAATTCTCGTTTTTCTGGACCTTTTTTCAATAAGTTAGCCATAGTTTCCTGAACAATCGCTTTCACTTGTTCAGGATCAGACTCAGGCTTTAAAGTGACCGAAATGGAAAAAATACTGGCCAATTCAAACTTCTGGAGATGAACCGAAACATCGGTGGCCAGTTTACTTTCATGGATCAGTTTTTTATAGAGCCGGGAATTCTTGCCGCTGCCGAGCACAGCACTGGCCAATGACAGATGGGCCGCCTGCTGCTTTGTCCGGCCCGGTACCGCCCAAAGCCAGCGCATTTGCGGTTGCGGCACCGTATCATACATGATTTCGGCAGTATTCATTGTCCGGTCTGGAATAAGTGATGTTTTGCGGGTCAAAGGCACACCGGGATTAACATCCGCAAAATATTTCTTCATCATTGCCTTTGCCGTCATGACGTCAATATCCCCGGCAAGGACAACAACCGCGTTGCTTGCGCCGTAATATTTCTTAAACCAGCCCTTTACATCTGTCAGGCTCGCATTGCTCAGGTCTTCCATAGAACCAATAGTGGAATGATGATAGGGATGACCTTTTGGAAATAATCCTTCGGATTCCAGATATCGTGCCATGGCATAGGGCCGATTATCGCCTTGCCTTTTCTCGTTTTTAACCACGTCACGTTGTTCATCCAGCTTTTCCTGACTGATCGCGCCCAAAAGATGGCCCATGCGCTCGGATTCCATCCATAAAGCCCGGTCAAGACCGCCGGTTGGCACCGTTTGATAGTAATTTGTCCGGTCCAGCCAGGTGGTGCCATTCATGCCGGTGGCCCCCACCTCCTGCAGTGGCTTAAAATAATCATTGTCATAATTTTCTGTGCCGTTAAACATCAGATGTTCAAATAAATGAGCAAATCCGCTCTTGCCCTCTGGCTCATCTTTCGAACCCACATGATACCAGACGCCAACAAAGACAACCGGGGCCTTGCGATCTTCATGAACGACCACCGTCAGACCATTGTCGAGCGTGAAGCGTTGATAGTCCAGTTGAACAATCGCCGTGGATGCCTTATCGGCAGCAAAAGACCTGCTTGCTGGAAATATAAGGCAAAAAACCAAAATAATGTGGCATAAAGAGGGAAAACGCATGATGAAATTATCCTATTGTAAGAAAATTATTTTTATATTTTTATCGGTGAGATAATGGCATATATGGCAAGATAAGAAAATAATTTTCTCAGAAAGCCTGATTGATGTTATTTGACTATAACCCGCCCCTGTCGCCCTTGGATATTCTCCATCAGGATAAAGACATTGTGGTGCTGAACAAGCCAAGCGGCCTGTTATCGGTGCCGGGACGGCAGGATCATATGAAGGACAGCCTGAGCAGCAGGGTACAGGCAGAGTTTAGCACGGCAACGGTTGTTCATCGGCTTGATATGGATACCTCAGGCGTTATGGTGATGGCCCTTAATAAGGCAGCTCACCGGCATATCAGCAAGCAATTTGAAAAAAGATCTACGGAAAAAACCTATCTGGCTCATCTCTATGGCGTGATCACAGAGGATGAAGGTGAAATAAATCTGCCGCTTATGCTCGACTGGCCCAATCGGCCGCTTCATATTGTTGATCATGACAAGGGCAAGGATGCCCTGACCCGCTGGAAGGTGCTGTCGCGGGCCGAAAATAATGAAAATTATACCAAGATTATTTTTAAGCCTGTGACCGGCCGCACCCATCAACTGCGGGTTCATGCACAAGCCATTGGTCATCCCATATTGGGCGACAGCCTCTATGCTCATCAAGAAGCCCGCGATATGGCCGACAGGCTTCTGCTGCATGCAAGCCTGTTGACCTTCATCCATCCCACCCACAAAGACATTATGCATTTTACCGCTGAGCCTGAATTTTAAGTTTGAATTTTAAGTTTGAACTTTAACTGGTATGACGGCGTAATATATCGGCGGGCCGGGCCGACATGGCGAGCCAGATACTAACCATACCAAAGGCCAAGGTCACCAAAACACTGGCCGAAACTGTCCCGGCAGGAATATCAAGAGGCAGCTGCCAGGACATATCCATAACAAATTTTATCACACAATAGGCCCCGAGCGATCCCAAGATCATGGCGATGGCCCCGGTTAACAGACCCAGCAGAATAAATTCAATGATATAGGCCTTTAAAATATCATAACGTGTGGCCCCGACCACTTTGAGCACTGCCGCATCATAAATCCGCGTTTTATGTCCGGCAGCAATCGCGCCGGCCAATACCGCAATGCCTGAAATGATGGTTATTGCCGCCATGACGTCAATACTTGCGGAAAGCTTGCCCAATAGGGCAACCGCATTATCCAGTATTTCCGCCATGCGAATGACAGAGATCCCGGGAAATTTTTGGGATAATTCCCGGTAAATTTCTCGCTCATCACCGGCCAGTGCCTTGGCGGTCGCCACATAAGTAAAAGGCGCAGATTTCAATGTCTTTGGATCAAGCATCATCACATAATTGATGCCAAAACTTTCCCAGTTAAAACTGCGGATAGAAGATACCGGCAGGGTGAAATTGCGGCTCAGGATATTGACTGTTATGGTATCATCAATGGCAATATCCATACTATCGGCCATTTGCTTTGATATGGATACTTGCGGTGGCCCATCATAATTTTCTGGCCACCATTGTCCGGCGGTGATGATATTATCGGCGGGCAGAATTGGGGTAAATGTGATGCCCTTGTCGCCGCGTAATATCCATTTTCCCTCTGATTTAACCGGCGCATGACGGGCAGCTATTGCTTTTACATGAGTAACGCGCCCACGTAGGTTTGGCACGGTTCGATAACGCTGAACCCCTTCCCGGCTCGCCAGATAATCTGTGAAGGCGTCATGCTGATCTTTTTGAATATCCAGAAAAAAGAAAGACGGTGCCTCGCCGCTGACCCTATCCTTAATTTCCCGCAGCAGATTATGTTCAATCAAGGCGATAGATGTGAAGAGAATCAGGCCAAGCCCCAAAGACAAAACAATGGCGTTGGTGGCGTTGCCGGGTCGGTATATATTGCTTAATGCGATGCGAAAGATAGGGTTTTTTGGACGTGGTATTCTTCTGGCCATCGCCTTGGCCCATGTGGACGCCCCGAGTAGAATCAAAAATGCGCCGGCCGCAGACGCCAATGTGACAGCGGTTAACATCCGGAATTCTGACATATAGATCACGACCATAATCAGTAAAATTAGCAGACCTGCAATCACGGCAATATATGGCAAAGACTGGCCGATGGCCCCTCTTTTGCTCACTGTTTTCCTGAAGAGCCGCGCTGCGGGCAGTTGGACCGCCTTGCCTAATGGCCAAAGCGTAAAAATTACAGCAACAGAATAGCTGTAAAAAGCCGCAAGTAATAATGCCTTGGGATAAAGTGCCCAGCCAAATTCTATCGGCAAGCTCTCTTTCATGATTTCGCCCGCGGCTATCGGCAATAATCCCCCGGTTATCAGGCCAAGTAATATCGCTCCCGTTGCAATGAACAAGATTTGCCCAAGATAGGTCATCAATATGAGCTGGCCCGTGCCGCCCAATATCTTGTATGTGGCGATGCTGTTGGTTTTATCGTCAAGATAAGCTCGTACCGCATTGCTGACCCCGACGCCGCCGACCAATAAGGCCGCAAGGCCCACAAGGGCCATAAACTGCCCCATTCTGCCGACAAAACGTCTGAGGCCCGCACCGCCGCTGCTGCTGTCCCTTATGCGCCAGCTTTTTTCCGGGAAATTTTTCTTAATGTTTAACTTTAAATTTTCAGAGTTAATTCCTTGATTTAACTTTAATCTATTATAATAACGTATCAAACTTCCCGGCTGAATGAGTGAATTTTCAAACAGGCTGTCCAGGGCGATAATCGCGCCGGGAGCCAGCTGAAATCCCTGATTATTGGCATCCGGCTCTTTGGCAATGATCCCCCGTACCTGATAGCGGGCTGTGCCGAGTGACAGACTGTCGCCTCTGCGCAAATTTAACCGCGCTGCAAGCGCGCTGGAAATAATTACGCCCCAGTTTTGCCCCTGTTTCAAAAGCATTTCCGGAATATATTGGCCAGCTTGAAGGTCAAGGTCGCCGTAAAGTGGATAAGCACCGTCAACAGCTTTCAGGTCAACCAGACTGCTGTCATTTTCCACATGGGCCATGCTGCGCAGGATCGCAACCTCTGAAAGCATCCCCCATTGGTTCAAATAAGTCCGCTCATCCTGCGCCAAACGCTGCTGGTTTTGGCTGATTTCCAGATCACCGCCGAGAAATATTCGTCCGTCCTTTCGGATACTGTCTGAAATATTGGCTGTAACCGATCCTACGCCTGCGATAATCGCCGTGCCGAGAAAAAGGCTAACCATGAATATTTTGAAATTCTGAAAGGCGGAGCGGGATTCCCGTAAAGCAAACCGCAAGGCACATAACGCAGCGGTCTGGTTCATTCCGCAACCTTTTTTGTGGTACTCTTTTGGTCTGATGTGTCCTCTTCGTCTGAAGGGCCCTTTTGACTTTGTCTATCCACAATTAATCCATCCTGAATATACAATATACGGTCACAATGCTGAGCAACCTGCGTATCATGTGTGATCATAATCAGGGTGGTATTGAATTTTTTCTGCAAATTAAAAATCAGTTCAATAATTTTATGACCGGTCTTGCCGTCAAGATTACCGGTCGGTTCATCGGCAAAAATAATTTTTGGATTGGGCGCGACTGCCCGGGCAATAGCGACCCTTTGCTGTTCGCCGCCGGAAAGCTGCGCGGGATAATGGGCTAGCCTATGGCGCAAGCCGACATGATCTAGGGCCGCTTCTGCCGTCGCCATGGCATCTTTTTGGCCAGCCAGCTCCAGCGGTACGGCGACATTCTCTAATGCTGTCATGGTGGGGATGAGATGAAAAGACTGCAGAATAATACCCATATTATCGCGCCGGAAAAGCGCCAACTGGTCCTCATTCATATGATCCAGAATATGGCCGGCAACAGTAACGCTGCCGGATGTTTGCTTCTCAAGCCCTGTTACGATCGACAGAAGGCTGGATTTTCCTGATCCTGATGGCCCTAGAATAGCCACCGAACTGCCACGATCAATATCAAGATTTATGCCATTTAAAACTTCTATCTCATGGCTTTCGCCGCTAAATTTAAGAAAAATATCCTTAAGCTGTAAAATAGCCTTATTTGTCATTATTATCCCGCAGATATTGAATTGGTTTTCTTGTCCTATATAACAGTATAAATATGAATGTTTCAAAAACTATCAAGATATTTGCGCTATCTGCGCTATTTTTAGCGGTAAAGATGCCTGCCTCATTGGCCGAAGAATATGTTATTCTGGCTTTTGGTGATAGTCTGATGGCGGGTTATGGATTGCCTGAGGAACAAGGATTCCCCCATCAGTTGGAAACCGCTTTAAATCAATTGGGCCATAATGTCACTGCCGTGAATGGCGGCGTATCGGGGGATACGACATCCGGCGGCCTGTCCCGCCTTGAATGGGTGTTATCTGGCATGAAAAAGCCTGACCTTGTGATACTGGAGCTTGGTGCCAATGATGCTTTGCGGGGTATTGCGCCGAAGGTTACCCGCGCGAATATGGAAAAAATGCTGTTTATCCTGAAAAAGGCACAAATAAAAACACTCGTAGCCGGAATGGTGGCGCCGCCAAATATGGGGGCTGAATATGGCGCAGCTTTTAATCGCATCTATCCTGAGCTAGCTCAAAAATTTAATTATGTCCTCTATCCCTTCTTTCTGGATGGGGTTGCCGGTAATTCTGACTTAAATCTGGCCGATGCCTTACATCCAAATTCGGATGGTGTGGCGATTATCGTGGAAAGAATCACGCCTTATATTCTCAAGAACGATAAATATTTTGATGTGGCTGCCAATCAATAAATCAAGTGATTGATCCCTTCATCGCAGCAAAAAACCCCTTCATCGCAGCCTGATGTTTTTTATCGCAAATAAGACACATCTGATCGCTCTAGCGTTTTAAGTGATGCGGATGCGGGCTATAAAACACTCATCCGCAACACAGCAAACCCACTGAAAACACAAAGGAGACAGGACAGATGTTAACAGGAATCAAGCTCATTACTATGGCTTCTCTGATGATGGCGGGCGGTTTTACCGCCGTTCAGGCGCAGGAAGTTACTGCCGCCGACGAAAATCAGGTCATGCAGACGGAGAATATCGATAAAAAAATCACCCGGTCTGATGCAAAAAATATTGTCAAAGAATATCTTAAATCTAAGAATAAACATAAAAAACTCCGCGTTGGTAAAATCCGGAAAGTTCGTGACAGCTGGAAAGTAGAGGTCGTGGCAGCCAACAGAATTCCGGTATTAACGCGTTATGTCAACAACAAGACAGGTGAAATTACTTTTAAACGGTAATTAACCCCTACTACCCCTCTTACCTGTCTTGTGAAGCAAGCCCCTTACCCCGGGGCTTGCTTCTTTTTTTCTATAAATATATCGCGCTAGCACCTAGTTTTTGCTTATACTGTTGTTTCAGGATAAGCAGGATAGCGCAATGAAGTTGAATTTTTATCATCTGGGCAGCGGCCCTAATTTAATCATTTTGCATGGTCTTTTTGGCTCTGCTACAAATTTTCGCTCACTGGCCAAAATTTATGGCGCTTATTTTACGGTATATTGCCTCGATTTGAGGAACCACGGGGCCTCGCCGCACGATAATGATGTTTCCATTGACGCCATGGCGGCGGATATCATTGAATTCATGGATGATCAGGGACTTGAAAATACAGCATTGATGGGCCACTCCCTCGGCGGAAAAGTGGCTATGCAGGTGGCTTTTACATATCCCGAAAGAATAACGTCACTGATTGCCGGTGATATTGCGCCTGTTGTATATCCCCGTCACCATGACCGGATATTTGAGGGTATGAAGGCCGTCAGCCGCGCGACTGTTTCTTCGCGCAAAGAAGCCGAACAGATTTTGACAGAATTTATCGAAAGTTCAGAAGTAAGGTTGTTTTTGCTCACCAATCTGACCCGCGCGCAAGATAACGCCCTCAGATGGCGGATTAATGTTGATGGACTGGAAGCTGGCTACCAGGCTTTGGCAGATAAACCTGGCGGCACGCCCTACAACGGGCCGAGCCTATTCATTCGGGGAGCTTTATCGGATTATGTCAAGGAGGCCTATTTTCCAGAAATCTACCGACTTTTTCCAAAGGCAGAAATAATAACCCTTGAGGGGGCTGGCCATTGGCTTCACGCTGAAAAGCCGGAAGAATATGCGAAAAACACCCTCAATTTTCTGCAAAGGGTCTGAGCATGCGCATCGCAATTATGGGCAGCGGCGGCATGGGAGGATTTATCGGGGCTAAACTGGCCCTTACAGGCCATGATGTCAACTTCATCGCGCGCGGTGCCCATCTGGCGGCCATCAAATCAGATGGCTTGAAACTGATTTCTCCGGACGGTGATCACCATATTGAGGGCGCGGCGGCCTATGAGGATAGCGCGGATGTTGGGCCGGTAGACCTAATCATCTTTTGTGTCAAGCTCTATGATACCGGACCTGCCGCCCGAGCCTGCATTCCCATGATGGATGATGATACCTTCATTTTAACTTTACAAAATGGTGTGGAAAGTGCCGATCTGATTTCTGCCATCGTTGGCCGCGGAAAATGTATCAGCGGAACGATATATGTTGCCGCCAATATCCAGAGCCCTGGCGTGATCAAGCATGCCGGCGGTAATAATAGCCTGCAATTTGCAGAAATGAGCAACCAGCCTAGCCGGCGCACTGAAGTTCTCGAGCATATTCTGTCCGAATCTGGTCTGAAGGCCATTCGCGCGGAAAATATGCAGGCCATGCTCTGGTCAAAATTTATCCTGTTCAGTGCCAATGCCGGATTGGGCGCGCTGACCGATAGCGGGCCTGTCGCCATGTGTGCGGATCCGGACAAAAAAGATATATTGCTGGGCGCGATGTGGGAGGTTTTTAACATCGCCAAAGCAATGGGTATTAGTCTGCCGGAAAGCATCATCGAAGACGGGTTAACGCTGATTTTATCAGGTGGACTTCAAAAAGACATGATGGCCTCCCAATGCCTTGACCTGCGCAAGGGCAACAGGCTGGAATTGGAATGGATACAAGGTGCTGTGCATCGGCTGGGTAAAAAATATAATATTCCGACACCAATCAATAGCACAGCCTATATCGCGCTTAAGAGATTTGCTGAGGGTTCAGCTTAAAACACGCCTGATTTTTTGGACAGCTTTGATTATTTTATCTGTGGCATAATCAATGTCCGCCTCGCGCGTCATGCGGCCAAGACCTATTCTGACGGTACAATCAATCTGGTTTTTATCAAGGCCAAGGGCGGTCAGGACATGGGATGGCTCTGTGCGGCCGGTGGCACAGGCCGACCCAGTGGAAAAGGCAATATCACGCAGTTCTTTCAACAAGGCCTCTGCCGGAGCGCCCTCAAAGGTGATATTCAGATTGCCCGGAAAACGCAGAACCCGTGATCCATTGAAATATACTCCACTTAACTGGTTTAAAATTGCCGAAGCTATTTTTTTTGAAAGTTGGTCAATATGATCGTAGTCCTTTTTAATATCCAGCACGGCGATATGACAGGCGGCCCCTAATCCAGCGCAAAGGGCCGGGGATAATGTGCCGGGCCGCAGCCCCCCCTCCTGCCCGCCGCCATCGAATAATGCCAAGGGCCGCAAAGGCGTATCTGATCGCAGATAAAGCGCCCCCACCCCCTTCGGCCCGTATATTTTATGACCGGAGATGCTCAAAAAACCACAGTTGATTTCTAAAATATTAAGGGGAATTTTGCCCACGGCTTGAGCAGCGTCCGTATGAAAGTTCACACCATGGACGGTGCAAACCTCTCCTATTTTTTTTAAATTTTGAATGACTCCAATTTCGTTATTTACCGCCATAATAGAAACGAGCGAAGTTTTCTCTGTGATGGCCTGTTTCAATTGCTCCAGATCAATCAAACCGTCGATATTCACCGGCAGATAAGTGACCTTGAAGCCCGCCCGTTCTAAAGAAGCACAGCTTTCTAGGACGCAGGGATGTTCTGTCGCAACCGTAATGATATGATCCTTTGCCGGA
>Ga0316204_10004596_pt1 | contig 24469 bp, 20 predicted proteins | sample 6monrhotite_MG_2_FD_205661 | JGI IMG/M metagenome (GOLD analysis project Ga0316204, IMG submission 205661) | Microbial mat bacterial communities from mineral coupon in-situ incubated in ocean water Damariscotta River, Maine, United States -... | ecosystem: Environmental > Aquatic > Marine >... | reverse complement strand
ACGCCGGGGACATTCTGATCAAGGGCAATTCGATTGTCGGCATGCCGCCCAACCGACGCCCGGTCAATATGATCTTTCAGCACTTGGCGCTGTTTCCGATGATGAGCGTCGCTGAAAATATCGCTTACGGCCTCAAGCGACGCCGAACGCCGAAAGACAAAATCGCTGAAAAGGTAGCCGAAGTCCTCGAACGGGTCGCCTTGCCGGATACGGGAGATAAGCGAGTCAATCAGCTTTCCGGCGGGCAGATGCAACGTATTGCCATTGCCCGCTGCCTGGTCCTCGATCCGGCATTGTTGCTGCTTGATGAGCCGTTAGGCGCACTGGACCTGAAACTCCGTGAACAGATGAAGGTGGAGCTTAAGCAGCTACAAAGTGAAATCGGCACGACGTTTGTCTACATTACGCATGACCAGTCGGAAGCCCTTGTCATGTCGGATCATGTGGCCGTCATGAACGAAGGGCGTTTTGAGCAAGTTGGCACCCCGCAGGAACTTTATTACGACCCCAAGACCCGCTTTATCGCCGAGTTCGTCGGCGACTCCAACGTCTGGTTCGGGCGGGTAGAAGAGGCCAGTAACCGTCAATTAAAGGTCACCACTGAGGACGGATTGCCGTTCCTGGCTGTGGCCGCCGAGGGCCAATCGATGCGTACGGGTGAACGCGCGGAAATCTTCGTCCGGCCCGAATCCATTCAATTATCCCACGGCGCAGAACGCCTGGAAGGGTTTGATAACAACATGGCCGGACAGGTTGATAGCCTGTTGTTCAATGGCGCCAACAGTGCCGTCCTGGTCCGCGACCAGCAGACCGGCGGCAAAATTTTGGTGGCCCTGCCCCAGACCGGAGAATTTGCTCATCTGGTCAAAGGTCAAGACCTGCACTTGGCCTGGAATGCGGAACAGGCAAAATGTTTCCCGGCCCCAGTTGAGTCCAATTCATCGGGGACGACATCATGAAGGAAACGTCGCGTCTCGGTCTTTTTCTCCTGCTGGCTCCCATCCTGTTATGGCTGGCTTGCCTGGTTATTCTGCCGCATATCGACATGCTGATCATTTCGCTGCGGACGCGCGTCGCGGCGCGTGTTTATGAACCCAGCTTCGCCAACTACGTCGAATTTTTCACCGAACCACTTTACTGGAACACTTTCGCGCGCACCGCCATCATGTCGGTGACGGCAACCATGATGACATTGATGATCGCCTTCCCGGTTTCCTTTTATATCGCAAAGATGCTGCGTGGCCGGATCAAGAACTTCCTGTTCATGCTCTGCCTGATTCCGTTCTGGGTCAGTGAACTGGTCCGCACCTTCGGCTGGATGATCCTGCTCCGCGAGACCGGTGTGGTCAGCAATGCCTTGCAATGGTTGGGCCTCGTCGACGGTCCCGTTGAGATGCTCTACAACGATGCCGCGATCATGGTCGGACTGGTGTACACATCCATGCTTTTCATGGTGGTACCGCTGGTCACCGTACTCGACAGCTTGGACGACAGCCTGATCGAGGCCGGTTACGATCTGGGTGGCAATGGTTTCACAGTAACGCGTGAGATCGTTATTCCCCACGCCATGCCGGGCATCGCGTCGGGCTGCGTCGTTGTCTTTATGCTGACGCTTGGCAACTACCTGACGCCAACCTTGCTGGGCGGTAAGGAAAGTTTGTGGTTCACCGAGCAAATCTACAACCAGTTCATCACCCGGTTCAACTGGGAGCTCGGCTCGGCCTTCGGTTTCCTCCTTCTGGTGCTGTCGTCGATCATCGTCTGGTTGGGCCTAAGGCTATCGGGCCAGACCCTGTCACAGGCCGTCCGGTGAGGGAGAACGGGCAATGATTCCATCCATCCCCCAACCAAAAGCCTTTCGCGGACTTTATGCGGCTTACGTGTCCATATTCTTCGTCTACCTGATCGCGCCGCTGGTGGTCGTTGCGGTATTTGCCTTCAACGATTCCCTGTTTCCGTCTTTGCCCTGGAACGGCTTTACACTGGACTGGTTTATCAACGACACCGAACCTCGGTTGGGATTGTTTCAGGATCATGCCCTGACCGAAAGTATCGGTACGTCGGCCATTGTTGCGTTCTGGGTGACCGTGCTGGCGGTCAGCGCCGGGACCTGCAACGCCTTCCTGTTCGAGCGCGAGAAGTTTCCTTTCAAGGATTTGTTGTACATCCTGATGCTGGCCCCACTGGTTATCCCGGGCGTTATCCTGGGGATTTCAATTCTGGTGTTCTCCAATTCGATCATCAATTGGGTCGAGGCGATTTCAGGTATCGAAATCGACGCCCTACGTCCTGGCCTGGCGTTGGTCGTCGTCGGCCAATTCGCCTTCATTACCACCATCGTCACCCTGGTCGTCTCGGCACGGTTACGTAAATTCGATCCGACCCTTGAAGAAGCAGCGCTGAATTTAGGTGCGACCCGGCTGGTCGCTATTAGGACGATCACCCTGCCCTATCTCAAACCGGCCCTGATCGGCGCCGCGATCGTCACCTTCTTGATGTCGTTCGAAAATTTCAATACCACCCTGATGTTGGTCGGCTCGGATGCCCCCCTGACCATCGAGATGTACGACCGACTTCGCGAAGGATCGACCCCGGTGCTTAACGCGGTATCGATCCTGCTCATGGTCGGGTCCGGAATATTAGCGCTGCTTAGTATTTTCGTGCAACGGGATCGCAACAAACCCTAGTTCTGGCCGCATTGTTCCCTGACGGCTGCAAGTTTAAGGGGTGCCTTTTGGTGTCCGATTGTAAAATTCAGAAGAAGAATGGAACTCATAGACTCACCACGCTGCCAACGATCCCATATCTCGCACTTCTGCTCATTGGTGAAATAGATTCGACGCCTGTAACTCATGATAACACTCCATATTTTCCTCAAAGATTAAAGTGTTGCGTCGATCAGTTGAGGTCACCGTTGTCATCTAAACAAGATCGCCAGGCAGTTAAACGAACGGCCTAGAAAGACATTGTAATTTGAAATACCAGTAGACAGATTTAACCAATGTGTTGCAGCCACCAGTTGAGATGACAACCAATTCGGACATTCACGGTCATCCGAAATAATCTCGTGCCTGAATGTCGGAATCAGTCTATTCAATAGCTGAGTCATCCAAACTTCGAGATACAAATTTATATGCATAGATCAAGCTCCCTCCTGAAGCTGATTGCATTAGGCGTAGTTATCGGCGTTTGGCTATGGCTCTTCCCACCACGTTGGTGGCTTAATTTAATTAAGCCGGTCGATCTTGCGAACCCGGTTACTGCTGGCGAAACTCTCATCTCAAAATACGAGTGCCGAAAATGCCACGTAATCGGCGAACAGGGTAATCCTCTAAGAGCGCCCAATCTGAACGAAGTTACGGAGCGTTATGACCCGATCTCGTTACGATTATGGTTACAGGACCCTCGTTCCACCAAATGGAAAACACTCATGCCTAATTTTAACCTTTCCGATCCTGAGATAGAGGCGATTGTATCATATTTGAAATCGTTGAATCATCTGAGCGATTGAATTGAATGAAGTTTTGGGGAGAGGGTCAGGGTTTTCGTACAGTAAGTTCAGAAAAATTTGCTGCGTAACGACGATCTCCTCATAATTATGAAGAGAAGTTCTCGCGGCCTACAGATTACGTTAGCTTTTCTACGCTTAGCCGACGTTGCCTACCGAAACGTCAGCTAGCAGGGCGTAAAACGGGCAGCGCTCAGCACCGGAGAAAACCGCTGCTGCTGACCCGGAATGGACTCCACGGCGGCGTCAACGGTTCCGCACTAACAGAAAGTTGCCTCTATCATGATCAGCGTTTCGTACGTCTGAATATTCCGGTGTCTACTGGACGTTCGCTACGGCTTTTCCTCACTTACAACGCCCATTTTCCTCAATCAGTTGATCCCTTTGTTCGAAAGGGTCGGGAAGGCCCTGTTCTGCCCAGAACGCGCGCCCGAGAGAAAAGGCGGCGGCCTCTTCCTCGCCCGGACAGGAAAACTCGATGCGGTTGACATGGACGACGTGGTGGAAGAGTTCATGCATCAAGTATTCCCGGTCGCTGACGTTCTCGAAGTCGAGGTCAAGCGATAGATAGAGGATACCAAACGGTGAGGTTCTACGTTGGAAATACATTGCCCGGACCTTGAGAGATGTGCTTGGACCATTGTTCAACTCCCAGATTTCGACCAGGCGTTCACTCGTGACGAAACGGATCTCGGGGATGGGAATATTAACGTTGTGGCCCGTCTGGGCGCTGATCCAGACAAACAGGCTCAGAACCAATTCCTTAATCATTTCATATTCCGCCTAATATTCGTGGCCGATGCCTCTTCTACCAATGATGGCACTCCGAGGGCGATACATTTAACCGCATCGCCCTCCAAGCTTTATGAATAAAGTGGTAGAGCCAAAGGGCTCAACCGGATTCATGCCGGAGTGCTTTGATCGACCCGCGCTATAAGGTCGGCGTGCAAGCCGAGACGCAAGCGCCGTCGCCATCAAACTCCATTGTAATGCCGCTAAGCGGCAGATGGACTGGTGCCCGGACCGCCTTCTTGAAGGTTTCAGTCCGGGTGCCGGGGATAATTTTGCCGCCCTTGGTCGCCGCCTCATTGGCGTGGGAGACAATCACCGATTTAGGCCGGATCATATTGTTGATCACAAAGGCGGCTTCCTTCGGGCCAGTTGTAAAGGTATCACCGATATTCATGACCACCAATTCGGCATGGTAATATCCGCGTACCACCGCATCCTGCTCAGCTGTCATGCCGGTATCGCCGGAAAGATAAACGACAAGCCCATTGGAGAATTGCAGAATGTAGCCAGTGGCCTGGCCAGCATAACCAGCGATCCCGGCGGCCTTCATGGCTGCCCCCATTTCGCCACCGATGAAGTCCGGTGATACGCCATTGGAGTGCAGCGCAGGCACGGTGGAAATCTTAACGCCGCCGACCTTTTTTGTGGCGCCGAAACGGACCAGAATTGAATTTTTCGGGTTTCCGCCGAGAGTTCTCAATTTCTCTCTAAAGAATGCCCGCATTTCACTGCCGGTGACAATCTTTGCGTTCTTGGCCAACGCGATATTGACGGTGCTGGTGTTGGGTATCGCCTTAACGGAAAAATCAGGTTTCCCGCAGGTGCCAGCGTTGGGTGCCGAGGTGTGCGCATTTCCGACGTGGTCGCCATGCATGTGGCTGACCAAAAGGGCGTCGATCCTGCCAAGCCGTGGGTCGTCAGCGCCAGCAACGGTGCGCCCGGCATCGTAGAGCAAGCGTGTGCCATCCGGATCTTCAAAGATCATTGCCCGGTCGAGGCGGCAGAACTCCCCATCCTGGCCACCCAACGGCGTTATTTTCACATTCGCGGCAGAGCCGGGTGCCGCAGCAAACAATGCCGCTGACAGCCCGACGAAGGCCGCCGCCAAGGTCAATATTGCCTTCTTCATGATTGATGTCCTCCCATTGTTTCGAAATTTTTGTAATATTGGATTGTATCCGGACGCAGATCGTATGGTCCAATATATTGTTTCCATAGTGGAAGTCAGTTCTTGGCTAAACTCAGACTTAAAAGAACACAGCGATTTTCGTCTGCTGTTGGCCCGAAAGCAGGCATCGTTCTGGCTAACTTAGGTCGCTCTATTCCTCTTCTGCATATTACACTGATGGAATTGACGTCAGGCGTCGCCCCCCCTACTCTCCGGTCATGGAAAAATCTGATCAATATTTACCCACTTTAACACGGATTGCCGACGCGCTTGAGCGACTGGCGCCTCGCCCACCCCAGAAACTGGAATTGGATTCCGGGGATGCATTTGTCTGGCATGCGGATGGCGGCTGGCTGGAACCCATTCACAAAATCAACCGGGTTGAACTGCAACTGCTGAAGGGTATCAACCGCCAAACGGATTTGCTGTTCGATAACACCCGGCGGTTTTCTGACGGGTTTCCAGCAAATAACGCCCTGCTCTGGGGCGCTCGGGGGACCGGGAAAAGCTCTCTGGTCAAGGCGGTTCATGCCGAGATCAACGCCAAAACGCCAGGGTCATTGGCGTTGGTGGAAATTCACCGCGAAGACATCCCGTCACTGCCCAAACTGTTATCCATCCTGCGGTCTGCCCAGCGCCAGTTCCTGCTGTTTTGCGATGACCTGTCCTTCGACAGTCAGGACGATACCTATAAATCCCTGAAAGGTGTTCTGGAAGGCGGCATTGAAGGACGCCCGGACAACGTATTGTTTTATGCCACATCCAACCGCCGCCATCTGATGGCCCGCGATATGATCGAGAACGAGCGCTCAACCGCTATTCACACCTCTGAAGCGGTCGAGGAAAAAGTATCGTTATCGGATCGGTTCGGGTTATGGCTGGGCTTTCATAACTGTGATCAGGACACCTACTTCGCCATCGTCGACGGTTATGTCGAGCGTTTTGGCTTGTCTGATCCCAACATTGATGTCCGTGCCGAGGCAATAGAGTGGACGGTTACGCGTGGCTCACGCTCCGGGCGGGTCGCCTGGCAATATATTCAGGACCTGGCCGGACGGCTCGGCAAACGACTGGATCAGGAATGACTGACAAACAGCAATTCGATGTTTTGATTATCGGCAGCGGCGCTGCCGGACTGGGTCTTGCCCTCGATTTGCCGCGCCATGTTCGTGTTGGCCTGCTGACCAAGGGAGCGACGGCGGACAGCAACACCTATTTTGCGCAAGGCGGGGTCGCCGCCGTTCTGGACGAGACGGACACCACAGAATCTCACGTCGCCGACACCCTGAAAGCCGGGGGCGGCATCTGCGATGAAGATGCTGTCCGATATATTGTCGAGCATGGCCGGGCGGCAATCGAGCGGCTCATTGACTTAGGCGTCGATTTCTCCCAGGAAGAGCAGCCGAATGGCGAGTCCGCCCCACATCTGACCCGCGAAGGCGGGCATTCGCACCGCCGGGTCGTGCATGCCGCCGACGCGACCGGTCGGGAGATTGAAACCACGTTGATCGAGCGGGTCTGCGAACTCGACAACGTCACGGTTCTTGAACACCATATGGCGGTCGACCTGATCCGCGAAACAGATGCGGAAGGTCGCCTGGGACGTTGTATCGGTGCCTATGCGCTTGATATCACGAGCGAACGCGTCAGGGCTTACGGTGCCAAAGCCACCGTGCTTGCCAGTGGCGGTGCCTGCAAGGTCTATCTCTACACCTCCAACCCTGACGGTGCGACCGGCGATGGTATCGCCATTGCATGGCGTGCAGGCGCCCGGGTCGCCAACATGGAATTCACCCAGTTTCACCCGACCTGCCTGTACCACCCGGAAGCCAAATCGTTCCTCATCACCGAAGCCGTGAGAGGTGAAGGCGGGAAACTGTTGTTGCCGGACGGATCAAGATTTATGGACCGCTTTCACGAACAAGCGGAACTGGCGCCTCGTGACGTGGTTGCACGGGCGATCGATCATGAGATGAAGCGTCTCGGCGTAGAAAGTCTGTTTCTAGATATCTCTCACAAATCAGAAGAATTCATCCAAGAGCATTTCCCGACGGTACGTGAAAAGTGTCTTGAGTTCGGAATTGACATCACACGCGACCCTATCCCAGTGGTCCCGGCTGCCCATTACACTTGCGGCGGTGTGGTCACAGACCTCGCCGGGCGGACCGATATCGACGGCCTGTATGCGGCTGGAGAAGTGGCAAACACAGGGCTTCATGGGGCCAATCGCATGGCTTCGAACTCGCTTCTGGAATGCCTGGTGATTTCACGCGCCGCCGCACAGGATATATCGGACAAACTCGCCGATACGCCTGCGCCGCCTGAAATTCGCCAGTGGGACGAAAGCCGGGTGCGGGATTCTGACGAGGACGTTGTGGTCTCCCATAACTGGGACGAGCTGCGCCGCTTCATGTGGGATTATGTCGGTATCGTCAGAACCACAAAACGGCTTGAGCGGGCTAAACATCGGGTCGATTTGTTACGATCCGAAATTGCCGAATATTATGGAAATTACCGGGTAACCGGCGATCTTCTGGAACTGCGCAACCTGACTGTGGTCGCCGACCTGATTATCCGTTCGGCAATGATGCGCACCGAAAGTCGGGGCTTGCATTACACCCTGGATCACCCGGAGCTCGACACTTCCCGGCCGCCCCAGAACACGCTTTTGATCCCGCCGCAAAGATAGGAGGAAGACAGCTGTCTCCTCATCACCCCCATAGCACACAACAGGTTCTGGACGCCGCCGTGCAGCATCACAGTGCGGGTGACCTGCTCAAAGCCGAGGGGCTCTACCGACAGATACTTGACGTTGACCCCGACCAGCCGGTCGCCCTGAACCTGCTTGGCGTGGTCGCCTACCAGGTCGGCCAGAGTGATGTGGCTAAAGACCTGATCAGCAAGGCCATCACCGTAAAACCTGACTATGTCGAGGCCCATAGTAATTTGGGACTAGTGCTACTTGAACTTGGGAATCCGGATGAAGCTGTCGTTCAATTTCAAAAAGCCATTACGTTATCCCCGAATTACGCCGAGGCGCACAACAATCTGGGAAACGCTCTAAAGGACTTAGAACAGCTGGATGAGGCGATCATTCATTATCGCAAAGCCATCGATATCAATTCTGGATATGCTGAAGCGCACTACAATCTGGGGGTCGCGCTTCAGAAGTCGGGCCATCTGAACGAAGCCGTCACATCTTATAACGACGCCATCGGCATCAACCCTGACACCGCAGATCTACACTATAATCTGGCAACCGCACTGAGCGAGCTGGAACGATGGGAAGACGCGGCCACCAGCTATGGCAAAGCCATCGACATTCAACCCGATTATTCAGATGCCTATAACAATCTCGGTGGAGTATTGCTGGAGTTGAACCGTCTTGGTGATGCCAAAGCCGTCTTTGACCAATTGTTTCGATTGCAGCATGGCGGGAAATGGTGGAACGCTGCCAATTTCACTGAAGGCGACAGTGGGCCACATGAGCCCCATGGCGAAACGCCGTCGGTTTCGGTGTTTAAGCTCCGCGACACAATCGATCAGCTTGAGCACCTGATTGCCAAAGGTAAAATTGACCCTTCGTTTATTCAAATGATTGATCGTTACCGCTCGGTCCTGACCGAAATTCAGCAAAGCCTGGGGTCAGCGCGTCTGGATAAACTCACCCCAGAGCAGTTTTCCCGCATTGAACCCTTCTACAGCCGTGTGATCCATTATGTCGATCAACCCCGGATCAGTTCCGGTGCGGTCAATAAATCTCTGGACTTCGAAACAATCGAGGACAGTTACTTTTCATCGCCGGTATCGATTACGACGTTGGATAACTTTCTGACCCCAGAGGCCCTATCTTCATTGCGCGACTTCTGTCTCGAATCGACCTTGTATTTTGACCAGCCCGGCCCGGCCTACATTGGCGCCATGATGGCCCGCGGATTCAACTGTGACCTTCTGTATCAGATTGCCGAAGAACTAAAGGCCTGCTTTCCGAGAGTGATCGGAGATCAGGAACTTGGCAACATGTGGGTCTATCGACATGGTAACCAAAGTGAGGGCGTCGCGGCTCACACCGATGAGGGATCGGTCACTTTTAATTTCTGGATTACCCCCGACGAGGCCAACCTGGATACCGACAGTGGCGGGCTAATTGTCTATGCCAAAGATCAGCCCTACGATTGGGATTGGGGGCGCTACAACGCCTTACAAAACACCCCAACCATAAAGCAGGAAATCGCTGACTTTCTGAGTGACGCTGAGACCGTCACCATCCCCCATCGTCAGAACCGCGCCCTGTTGTTTCACTCAAACCTGTTCCACAAATCGGATCGCGTAAACTTCCGCGACGGATTCGAGAACCGACGAATGAACGTCACTCTGTTGTTTGGCAAACGGTGAGATTGATGTCGACGGAGGGCATCAGACCTGGTGCATTGAAAACATCACCAGTCCCAATGCCATCATCGACAACCATATGGTGTTGAGGTTGTAGATCAGGGCTCCCTGTCGAGCTTTACGGTTTTTCTCTTTTATTTGATCCTGCCACCCTGCCCGGTCACGCTCTGCATTCTGACGTGCAATAATACCTACCGACGAGGACCCATAGTCAAAATCCGGAACGGCAATCCCATTGTGTAGCTCGAGGCGCGTGGAAATCAGCAATCCGACGATGCCTATCAGGAACATGCCAAACCAGCCAAGAAAAACCATGGCAACACAAGTGACAACAATCAGCACTGCAAACCCAAGAAATACCGCCGTCGATAATGGTTTCAGCATATTCCGAATCTTCATCGATCCCGACCTCCTGTCATCCAGTGCAACACAGATTGTTAAGGATCGGAGTGAACGGCGGAATCAGATTTATTCATCTGATTAAGGCTCTTCATGGATTGGTGAAATGCCCATTGGATCGATCGAGATAAAGGCATCGGAACCAACTTCTACGGTCGGCGAAACAGCAGGTACGACACAGAACAGTTCCTGACCGTTCCAGTCGACGGTATATTCATTGGCCGAACCGACATAAGCGAGACTGATCACACGTCCCTTCAACATGTCCCCTTCTCGCGGGCCATCAGCTGGATGCAAGGTTATGGCTTCCGGACGTACAGCTGCCTGCGCAGGGCCGAGACCGACTTCGCGAGTTGGACGGTGGAGACTGATCATTTCACTTCCAACATTTAGAACAGCCTGCCCGTTATCATCTACGACATTCCCTTCAATGATGTTGGCATCACCCATAAATGTCGCGACAAACGTAGAATTTGGCTTTTGATACAGTGTCTTCGGCGTCCCTGTTTGGGCAATCGTCCCCTCATTCATCACAACGACCTGATCGGAAACCGACAAGGCCTCGCTTTGATCATGGGTAACATAAATAGAAGTAATTCCGGTTTCCTGCTGCAAACGACGGATGTCGTCACGCATATGGCGGCGCAATTTGGTGTCAAGATTGCTTAGGGGTTCATCGAACAACATCACCTTGGGTTCCAAAATCAGCGCCCGCGCCACGGCGACACGCTGCTGTTGCCCGCCTGACAGTTGGTCGATGAACCGTGAAGATAAACCCGTCAGGCCGACTGACCCCAGCGCTGATTCAACACGTTCGGTGCGTTCTTCGGTGCCAACACCCTGGATTTTCAACCCATATCCCACGTTCTCTCCAACGTTCATATGTGGAAACAAGGCATATGATTGAAATACCATCGCGACGTCCCGGCGGCTGGCGGAAAGGACGGACACGTCTTCATCACCAATCAAAACCTGCCCCGCTGTCGGCAACTCCAATCCGGCGATCAGACGCAGGATGGTCGTTTTACCGCATCCTGAAGGACCCAAAATTGTCGTCAGGCTACCTGGCGCAATATCAAGGTCGATATTCTTAATCACGATGAGATCGCCAAATTTCTTAACAACATTTTTTAGCGATACGCGTGCTGAGGAAGAATTATCGGCCATGTGTTCTCTCATTCATACAGTTTGCCGCTCGGTCCGTGATTTTCCGACCAGCTTGTCAATCATGATGATGACCAACAACATGGAGACAATCAGGACCGAACCATAGCAGATAGATTGCCCGTAATCACCGTCTTCGACCCGCCCTAAAATATAGGTCGTCGCGACTTGCGTTTCTGCGGTCACCAAAAAGATAATGGCACTAACGGTGGTCATGGATTTCACGAAGCTGAACACCATGGCCGAGATCAATGCCGGGCGCATCAAGGGCAGAACGATCGTGAAAATCGTCCTGATCGAACTTGCCCTCTGGGTTAGTGAAGCTTCTTCCAACGAAGGATCGATTTGCGCCAGAGCCGAAATCCCCGTCCGTATCCCCACGGGCATGTTGCGAAAAACAAACGAGATTACAATTATCACTGCCGAGCCTGTCATCAGGATCGGTGCCGTATTGAAGGCAATAACATAACTGATTCCAATCACCGTTCCCGGGATCGCAAAACAGATCATAGCCCCGAAATCCACCAGATTGCGCCCGGCGAAACGGCGGCGTGTGGTGACATAGGCGATCAGCAGCCCGATCATCGCCGTCAAGGGCGCGCCAACGGCGGCAAAACCCAGCGTTGTCAGAAAAGACGGCCATGCCCCGTAGCCCATGCCGCGGGTCCACAGTTCTTCATAGTGAGATAGCGTCAGAGTGTAGTCTGCGCCCCAGTTGACGACAAAACCGCCCAGCAGGATGCTACCGTAAAGCAATGCCGTAAACATCATCCAGATGACGGCCACGGTGCTGCAGGTCCACACAACGCCGCGAGGCAAAGGCTGGAACGTCCCCCCAACTCCTTTTCCGGTCACCGTGATATAGGATTTCTTGCCGATCCAGTAGCGTTGCACAACGAAGCTGATCAGCGAGAACGTCAGCAGCAGAATGCCCAGGGTGGCGGCACGAGGATAATCCAGTTGCGCGCCGACAATGCTGAAATAAATCTCTGTGGCAAGCACGTCATAATCGCCACCCAGCACCAACGGGTTGCCGAAATCAGCCAGCGACGCGATCACCCCGAGCAAAAATGCATTGGCGATACCGGGACGTAGCAATGGCAAGGTGACGTGACGAAACGTTTGCCAGTCGGATGAACGCATGGTCAGTGAGGCTTCTTCCAGCGCCGGGTTGATCGACGAAACCATGCCAACCAATAGCATGAAACTAATCGGCGTGAAGGACAGGGTCTGGGCCATAAAAATACCCCAAAACCCATAAATATAGGGCGACCGTTCAAACCAGCCCGCCTCACCTGCGCCGATGAACAGACCTCCATCACCGAACAGCATCAAAAGAAGATCATTGATACTGCCGTTGCGCCCGAAAATGAGGATCAGCGACAGGCCGATTACAAACGGTGGCGTGATAATTGGCAGTATTGAAAATATCCGAATGATGCCATGAAAGCGTTTTGTCACACGGGTAGCAAACAGTGAAAACGTAAGTCCCAATATTGTGGTCGCGACACCTACCGACAACGCCATGCGAACCGAATTCCACACCGTACGCCCAATGCCGAAGGAGAACAGGTTTTCGATAAACAGGTACGGTGTGAAGGTACCGTCCTTGGCAATCAAAACCTTCGAGAAAACTGTCGAGACCGGAAAGAAAACAAAAATTGCAACGGAGATGATGACCAACAGCACAGATCCGGTCATAAACGGATCACCCTGGATATAGCCAAGCCGTGCCAAGGCAAGTGCAAAAACCCCACCTAAGGCTATGATCTGCGCCGTGGCACCATACCCCAATGGCTCGTTAGTGATTGTTGCGACGACCATCACAGCAATCATCGTCAGGGCAGAGATTGCACCATCAATCACCGGTGCCCAGCCTGAAGATTGCCACGGGCGTAAAATCAAAGCGGCAAAAGCGGCGATCGCAATGGTGGAACTGTTGAGACTGCTCCAGCCATAAGCCACCAGAAATTCGTCGGCGGTAGCGTCCAAAACCCCGTATTCGAGGCCACGCCACGGCAACATGATAAATGCCAGAAAACCAAATACCGCCCACTGACGGACGGGATCACGCCACACGCTATCGGCAGGTATATTGGCAACGGTCATGTGTGAGCCGCGCAGTCAAAAACAATACAATTGAAAAAGCTCAACACGCTAAGCCGTCACGGGCCCGGCTTTAAGGCCGGGCCCTTGCGTTTTGAAACACATTAACGTTCCAGTGGTTTAACTTCCCGAATCCACCGGTCGATCAAACCTTTGCGTTTTTCTTCACTTCCGTAGGTGACGAAGTCATAATCGATCATCTTCACATTTTCGAGGCGGATAGCCTCTTTTGGCACGGCGGCATTGACATTGGTCGGCACTTGGAATGCTTGAACCTCGGCAGCAACTTCCTGCCCTTCTTTGGACAATGCCCAATCAACAAATTTCTTGGCGTTGGCCATATTACGGGCACCCTTGATGACGCTAAGGCCGCCAATCTCGTAACCAGTACCTTCGCAAGGCGCCACCAGTTCGATCGGGAAACCCTTGGCTTTTTCTTTGGCGTGATCATGCAAGAATCCAATTCCGACCATCACCTCGCCGCGAGCCGCGTTCTTGCCTGGTGCTGACCCGGACTTGGTATACTGGGCGATGTTTTTATGCAGGGTCTTGAAAAAATCGAAGGCCTTTTCCTCACCCCAAAGCTGAACAAAGGTCGCGGTCGCAGTGTATGCGGTGCCCGAGCTTTGCGGGCTCGCCACCTGAATGTGCCCCTTGAATTCGGGTTTTGCCAGGTCGGACCAGCATTTGGGCATATCCAGTTTGGCTTTCTTCAACATGTCGGTGTTGACGCTATAGCCGAGAATCCCCACGTAAATCCCCACCGAATGATTTTTCTGGCTACTGGCAGGGTTCTTGTAGGGGCCGCCGATATCGCCCAGCGACGAGGAAACATAGGACTCAAGTAAGCCGTTCACGCCGGCTTGGCTATGCGGATCAAGCGTTCCTCCGTACCAGATATCACCTTGCGGGTTGTCTTTTTCAGCCAAGATCTTGGCGTAAGTGCTGCCCGACCCATTGCGGGTCATGGAGACCTTGACGCCGAATTTTTTACCGAAGGTTTCAGATGCCCGTTGGCACCAGTCTCCCTGCATGCTGCAATAAATTGACAAACGGCCTTCGGCATTGGCCGATGTCGAACTGAACGTTCCTGATACGGCCATTGCGGCCACTAATGTGCTGAACATCAGATGTTTATGCATGTGTTGACCCTTCCCCAATTTTACAGTTGATACCTTGGATTGATATATACAATCCCAAGGTTCCTATATGCGAGTTTAGACGCTTCGCCCCAATTCAGTCCACCAGTTTGCCTAAAACACTGTACACGTCAGGACAAGCAGCCGCCCAAATGAACCGCTGCGCAAGTCTTTGACGTTAAGATTGAAGTAATAGAAGGGTTATATATTTGGCGATAGGGTGTTTTAGTGATTTGCGATAAGATAGGGCTAAAAGAATTTTTCCTTTGGAGTGCTACTCATGGAGAGTCAGGATATGTGCCGGGTTTTGGTCATTGATGATGAAAAATTAATGCGGGAAACCTTAAGGCCGATTTTTTCAGGTTTAGGGGCGCAAGTCGTTGCCGAAGCCGAAAATGGTGACGACGGCATTCGGGCTTTTCAGGAACACAGACCCGACGCCACCTTTCTGGACATCAAAATGCCCGGAAAATCCGGTGTCGAGACCTTGAAAGATATTATCGAAATTGATCCTGATGCTGTTGTCGTAATGCTGACGGCGGTCACGGACTCGAATATAGCAGATTCGTGTATTGAACATGGTGCCCGACATTTCATCCGAAAAGGCGCATCTCCGGCAATCCTGAGCATTATGTTGAAAGCCGGTCTGGATATGGTCAATCCGGCGGCTTAAACAATTAATAGTCCTGGCAGAAACAATCCGTGGCAAATGGTTGACCATGTAGTTTGCGATGTTGATACTTCGGCGATCAGATCATCGGGTTCAGGAGTCATTTCAATGAAAAACAGTTTCATATCTGCGGCCATCGGCGTTTTGGTTTTATTGATCGTCAGCCAAACCCAGCCGGCGTCGGCCCTTGAAGCCTATACCCCACAAGAGCAGCAACAGTTCATGGACTGGTGTACGGGCGCAAAAAGTGCCACGGAAAGCACCTGTTCATGCACCCTCAAACGTCTGGCCCAGACCGTGCCGGCAGCAACCCTGGCCCAATTTCTCAGCAGCCAGGGAAGTTTCAGCCTGTCAGCGGCAGCCGTGACCACAGGGGCATCCGTCACCCAGGCCCTGCTGAGCTGTTCCAACGGCTAGTGCTCTAGCACCTATCAGGCCCGATTACGCAGGTATTTGCGTGGGTCTCGCGCCGTTTTGCCTTTGCGGATTTCAAAATGCAGTTGCGGTTTGGTGACGTTGCCGGTTGAGCCGACCGTCGCAATTTTCTGACCGCGTTTGAGTTTCTGGCCGCGCTTGACCAGCAGTTGCTGGTTATGGGCATAAGCCGTCACCCAACCGCCATCGTGTTTGATGAGAAGCAGGTTGCCGAAACCGCGGAGTTCGTTTCCAGCATAAGCGACAACACCATTTTCCGCCGCCAGGACGGGCGTCCCGCGCCCCGCCAGAATGTTAACCCCATCGTTCCTCAGCCCCTTGGCCTTGCTGCCAAAACCGGAAATAACCTTGCCCTTCAGCGGCCAGATGAAACCACTTCCGGATTTCGGCGGCGGTGGCGGCACGCGGACGGGTTGGGCCCGTGCTGCCGTTTTTTGTGCTGTTTTCGTCTGTTTCGAACTTAGTTTAGGAGGTGACGACCAGGCTGGAGGTTTGGCCGGAGTCCTTTTGACGGGCTTCGGTGCATCAGCCGATGTTGGCGGCGGTGTTTCAGCGTTAGGACTGATGGCGACGGTCCGCGTCGATGCGTCCGTATCGACCGGCAGGGCCAGTGTTTCACCAATGCGGATGACATAGGGTGGACGCAGGCCGTTCAGACGGGCAACCTCATAGGCATCCACATCATGATTAAGGGCAATCTGGTTGAGTGTGTCGCCCTTGCGGACCCTATAGGCCTTGCCCCGTGGCAGTTTGATTCGCTGTCCGATCCGTAGCGAAAACGGGGCCTGCAGGCCGTTGGTTTCGATAATCGCCCGCATGGGAACCTTGTGACGTCGCGATAGGGCGTAAACGGTGTCACCCTTGCCGACAATCACCGCCGAAGCGCCAACAAACGCCTGATTGCTGTTTTGCGGGCGATTGATGTTACGCGGCACCTCTTCTCGGGGTGGCCATTCCGCATAGCCGCAGGCCGACAACCCAAAAGGAAGCAGCACGATTAAATAGCGCCAAGATCGTCCCGAAAATTTCATACCGGGATTATCGCCAAGGTTGGCGTTCTCGACAACAGGCGATCTGCCGGATTCAGGAAACACCTCCTAAAGCCAGCTTTCTTCAAGGGGATAGCTCGATAGCATCTCGATGCCGTTCTTGGTGATCAGCACCTGTTCTTCCAGTTTGACCCCCTCTTTTCCGCCATCTACACCAATAAACGATTCGACGCAGACCGTCATGCCCTCACGGAACATGCCATCATAGCCGCTCTTGGCGTAATCAACTCCGTGTTTTATGGATGGGTATTCGTCTGCAAGACCGACACCATGAAGCACGCAGGAATAACGGTTGGAGAGAAATTCATCAGGAATCGGCCAAGCCTTTTCCGTCAATTCACGGAAACTGACACCATCTTTCAGGAGCGCCATGTTGTATTTGATCTGCTCGACGGCGGCGGCATACAGGCGGCGCTGTTCATCATCCGGTTTGCCGTCACCACACAGCCAGGACCGCGAAATATCCGAACAATACCCATATGGACCGACCAGATCGGTATCAAAACTGACCATATCACCGCGTTCAATAGGTCGCATGGAGCATTCCCTGAACCAGGGGTTGGTCCGTGGACCAGACGACAGCAAGCGGGTTTCAATCCATTCCCCGCCCATGGTGATGTTGGTTTCATGAAGTTTCGCCCACAGGGCGTTTTCCGCAATTCCGGGTTCCAGAATTTTGCGCATCGCCGTCATCCCGGCTTCACAGGCCGCCATCGACTGTTTCATCAGCGTCAGTTCACCAACTGACTTGATTTCACGGGCATGCTCCAGAACTTCCAAACCGTCGAACAGCTCGATGCCATGCGAGCGAATGGCGTCCGTGCCCATATGAGATAGGCGATCAACGGCTAGACGCCGGTTGGCACCACAGTGTTGTTTGACCAATTCGGCGATTTCACCGCCGAAGGCCTTTGCCCGCGACTGCGCTTCCGATCCTGCGGCAAAATAATAAAATGTTGTCATCACCCGATAGTCATCAACCCCGGGCAGGTCTTCCGCCAGATGGGGATGGTTTGAATAATCCATAAGCACACACGGGCCGTCGGCAGCGACAAATACACACCGGGTTTCGTAATGCGAACACCAGACCTGCATGTTGGTGGCGTCGGTGGCATAGCGGGTGTTGACCTGATCGAACAACAGAACCGCACCAAGATCGCGGCGTCTTAGCTCGTCCCTGATCCGTCCGATCCGATAAAGGCGCACGTCGTCCAGATCGGTGGGGGCATCGGAGAATTCCATGGCGCCGTGCTGACGCGGCGCGCCTTTTTTGTATACAGCGTCGGCAGCGTTGATCCCCATCGTTTTCCCCATTTAGTAAATTCAGTTATAGAGTCATCGCCAGTTCCCGGCCCTCATAGATCGCCATCACCGCCAATCGCGGTGCCACGGCATCACCGATGCTGTGGACTACCAGATCGCCGTGGTTATCTGCCAGCTCATTGGCCAGCCAGGTCTGGGATTCGTTAGTCGTCGCCAGAACCAGGGCATCCGCCTCAATCCGTGATGCGGAGCCATCCAGAAAATCGACGATGCTCGCCGCGTCGCCATGCCATTCCGAAATCGCTGACTCCAAAACAAAATCGACACCCAGTTGTTTCAGGCGTTGGCGCAGGGGCCAGTCAGTTGCCGTCCGTGCCAGCTCAAACCCAACCATCGGTAGGCGCGTCACAATCGTCACCTGATGTCCGGCTTCCGCCAGTTTCCAGGCTGTGCCAGCACCATGCCAGTGGCCGATATCATCCAAAACAATCACCCGCTTGCCGGGGCGCGCCGCTTTGCCCATGACATCTTCGACAGACCAGACATTGGGTTTATCGACCCCCGGCATTTTCTCAATATGAGGAAGGGCGCGCTGGAAACCGGTTTCCGTTGGCAGCGAGCCGGTCGCTAGGATGACTTCATCGGCACCAAACCCGGCAACCTCATCGGCCTCCAGAAAGGTGTTGAGGCGCAGATCAACACCAAGGCTGGTGAGGTTATGTTCATACCAATCAATCAGATCAAGGATCTGGGCGCGGCGCGGCTGCATGCCCGCCAAACGAAAGCGCCCGCCGACTTCCGGACCAGCTTCGGCCAGTGTCACCTTGAGACCCCGTTCCGCGGCAACGCGTGCGGCTTCCAATCCCGCCGGTCCGCCGCCGACAACCAGCAGGTTTTTCGGCGTGTCGGATTTAACGAAACGGTCCCCGCCCCATTCGAACTCCCGCCCGGCTGACGGATTGACCAGACAGGAAATCCAGTAATCGCGCGATCGTCGCCCCCAGCACATCTGGTTGCACGACAGACAGGGGCGGATGTCTTCATCCCGATCTTCGGCCGCCTTGTTTGCCAGATGCGGGTCGGCGATCTGACCCCTGACAATGGACACCATATCCGCCTGACCGGAGGCGATTACCGAATGGGCGTTTTCCGGGGTGCGGACATGGCTTTCGCACTGCACGCGGGCGTGTTTGACCACTTGTTTCAGGGCTTCGGCATAGGGTGCGCCCAGCTTGTCGCCATAAAGAACCGTCGGCATCAACGGATAGAAGTCGAAATAACTTCCCGTGCCGCAGGTGACATATTCAATCAGTCGGTTTTCATCGTGATGGGCGACAATCTCCTGCATCTCTTCGACCGACAGCGAGACGTCGATTTCTGGGTGCATGTTGATGGCGAGGCCAATGATAAAGTCATCGCCGACCCGTCCACGGATCGCCTTGATAATCTCTGTCGAAAATCGCATGCGGTTTTCGAACGAACCGCCCCATTGATCTTCCCTGCGGTTTGACCAGCGCGTCCAGAATTGATCGATCAGAGCATGGTAGGCGGCAAACAACTCGATACCATCAAAACCCGCCGCGTGAGCCCGTTCGGCGGCATCAGCATAAGCCGATATCAGCTCAAGAATTTCAGGTTCCGACATGGCATGGCTGCCGTCTGAATCGTGATAGGATGGCAACCCCGATGGCGACCAGTTAGCGTGGTAGGAATTATCGAAATCTCCATGCTGGCCGACGTGATAGAGCTGATTGATCATTACCGTACCGTAGGCCTGGCAGGCCTCGGTTATGCGTCGGAAGCCGGGGATCACCGCATCGTCGCCGGGACGAAAATTGCCCCGCGTCAGAACTGCACTTTTATGTACCGGAATGGGCTCGACCACAATCATCGCAGCACCGCCCCGCGCCCGTTCTTCGTAGTAACCCAAATGCCGCTCACCGGGCAGGCCATCTTCCGCCATGTTGGCCGTATGCGCGCCGAAGACGATGCGGTTCTTAAGCGTCTTGTGACCCAGCGTCAGCGGTTCAAACAGGCGGGGGAATTTCCGGGACATAGCGGGTTACTATCCATTCAAACAGCTGGCCAGATGTTCGGCGGTGAACAAATCGAGATGCCCGCCTCCCCCATTCTTGTATACGGTGATGTCATCGGCACTTTGTCGCCCGGCGACGCGTTTTTGGCAAAGATCGAACAAATCACCCAGAATATCGGCCTCGGCAATCACCCCCGCCTCCATGGGCTGGGTCAAGTCCCCCACTTCGCCGACCGTGGCGTCGCGATAATTCACGTATATGCGGGCCCGGCGCAGGGTCTCATCATCGGCTTCGCGCATGGTCGGAGTGTAGCCGCCAACCAGATCAACATGCGCCCCAGGTTTCAGATACGTGCCCAGAACCAAGGGCTCAGTTGCCATGGTGGCAACAGAAATCACATCGGCCTCGGACACCGCCGTATTCAGGTCATTGACGATCTCGATGTCCCGATCGAGCTGACTGACAACTCCGTCACACCGTGAGGCGGTTCGGTTCCAGATCATCACACGATCTATATTTGGGCGAGCCGCAAGGTGTGCCGTAATCAGATGCGGTGCCAGCGACCCGGCCCCGACCATCAGCAGGGTCCGGGCGTCTTCGCATGATAACAACCGTGACCCCAGCGCTGAATCCGCCGCCGTCTTCCACAAGGTCAGCGCCGTGCCGTCGATGGTCAGGGTTGGCGAACCGGTGTCGCCATCAAACAGCTGATACGTTGCTTGAATGGTCGGCAGGTCATCGTCGCGCTGATTATTGTCCGGTAAAATGGTGACCATTTTCGTGCCAAACGCCCGGCCCGGCGCCCAGGTTGTATGGACCAGAAAACTCTCCCCCGCCGGACGCGTTCCGGCTGGCGGTTCCAGACATGAGCGCCCGATCCGAGGAGGCTCTTGGCGATGGGCGCGCTCAAACGCATCCATCAGCGCCGGATAGGTCAGATGGGAATGAACCTCGCCCGCATCAACAAACCGCATCTCCAGCTCCTCCCAAAAGTGTCACTGCCAGAGCTTGGCTGATTTTGGATTGTCGGTCTACGGGGAAGTATACGGGAATCATTAAGTTGAGGCGGAACCACGACAAGGCAAAAAACACTTGCTGATAGAATTTCTTTAGTGTTTTCTTGAAACACCTACTTTGTGTGAGGCCTAATGAACCATCCGAAACTTCCCGTTCTTCAACTGCTTTTTCAATCCTACGAAATATTTTTCAAAAATATTCCAACGGTATTAAAACTACTCTGGTTCCCAACCCTGGTCAGCATTTCCAGTAGAATATTTTCAGTGTCACCGGAAGGCGCTATTTTGGCCGTGATACTGGGGGCTTTGTATCTGATTTGCACAATCCCCGCGATCACGTCATGGCACAGGTTGGTTATTTTAGAGCCCGACAATCCAGACCGCAGGATTGGATTGTCCTTCAAATCCGAGGAATGGAACTACTTCGCCAGACTCTTGGTGTTAATTCTTGCTGCAGTCGTATTCTTTATGATTGTGGGTTTTCTTATTAGTGGTATCGGCAAGGCGCTTGAATTGGAGACCCGTCTAGGACCGGAAAATGCTTATGCCCTAACCCTAATTTCCACGCTTGTTAACGCTCTTATATTCCTGCCTCTTTCAGGATTTATGTTGATGCTTCCAGCTGCCGCAGTTGGTCATCTGTTGAGGTTGGGCGATACCGGAAAATATGCCAAAGGCAATATCTCCCGAATTTGGTTACTGTACATGCTTGCACTAATACCGCAATCGCTCCTGAATCATGTGTTCTTTTTCTTCACAAGTGGCACCTTTGACGAAACCAGCAGTTACTTCATCGCAGTGAGAATCCTGTTCGAATCTTTCATCGAGCTCTTTTTCTTTATGATTACCGTTGGGGTGCTTTCACTGGCCTATACCCGGCTTGTTGGAGATAGCAGATTATCCGAACTTGAGGTCACCGAACCCAGGTCCCCTCTCGTTTTCACGATCACAGAAAACAGTGACCATACGTTTTCCGTGAACGGAAAAACCTTCAAGAGCGAAAGTAGTGCAAAAGACTATGTTGACTTGATCGCCCGCCTGTAGAGTCAGAGAAATTCATGATGCCGCATCAGATAATTTGAGATCATCATGATCGGCCGGTTCATTCGCTAATTCAGGCAGGTCGAAGAAAAAAGTTGTCCCTTTGCCACACTCGGTCCTGAAATCAATCGTCCCTGAGTGCTTTTCTACTATGGCTTTGGACACATACAAACCGAGACCCGTGCCTCCCTTCTGGCGGGTATCACTGGAGTCGGCTTGTAAAAATTTTTGGAAAATCTGATCTCGGAATTTGTCCGGAATTCCGGGACCGCAGTCAGTTACAGAAATGCGAAAATCATTATTGTGGCGGGCTAGCGAAACCATCACTTGACCATTTTCCGGTGAATACTTGACGGCATTGGATAGCAGGTTGGAGATAACCTGGATCAGGCGATCTTGGTCTCCATTAATTTTAGCTTCAGGAATTTCACCCAACATTTTGAACGTAACATTACTCTCGATGCCGTACCCTTCGTTGGCTTCAAGCGCCTGTTTAAGCGTTGTTCCCAGATCAACCGGTTCCATATTGAAATCCAGCTCTCCCGCTTCAATTTTCCCGATATCCAGAAGGTCATTGATCAATCGAGTCAAGCGGTGGGAGTTGTTGTAGGCCATCTCAAGCATTGATTTGAATTTGTCTGGCAGCTTCCCGGAGGTATCGGACCTTAACAGGCTCAGAGACCCAATGATTGATGTCAGCGGCGTGCGGAGTTCATGGCTGACCGTAGAAACAAACTCTGACTGCAATCTCTTGGCGAGATTGCGCGCGGTGATATCTTCATGTGTCGTAATAATTTCCGCCCAGTCATCCTCGTGCCCCTCAACAACGCGGGTCGTGCATCTGAGATCGATAGGAGTGCCATCGTACTTAGAGTCCGTAAATTCATCACTATAGGTCGTTTCGCCAGCAGCCAGCGCCGAAAACTCACTCAGGTAATATTCCCGCCAGTTGGAATCTTTCCAAGCTTCGAAATCATCTTCATATTTTTCGTACTCTTCATACGATGTGGCTTCAAACATCTCGATCTGACTGATATTGGCGTCGAGCAGACGGATTTCCAAAATGGCTTCTTTTAAATCGGCACCATGTTCCTGGAAATACTGGCGGAAATCCGTCACACCACGGGCAACCAGATTGTCGATCCGTTTTTTTACCAAGGAATAATCCTCAACAGATACGCCCGTCGGAATCTGCTGATAAAGCGTCTTATACCGCTGTTCGCTGGCGGCGAGTTGATAGTTCGTCTGTTTCCGTTCAGAAATTTCTTTGCTCAGTTCCAGCGTTCGCTCTTCGATTTGATGCTCAAGCCCCGAATTCTGAGATTCCAACCTTTTGCTAACACGTCCCAATTGACCGTGTGTGATCCGAAGCTCCCTTTCCGATTCTTCTCGCTCGGTAATTCCCCGGGCGACGTCATGGATCATTGTATTGAATGATGCTGCAAGTTCATGAAATTCAGTAGGATAGCCGCCGGGGAACGCATGTACACGGGCATCAAGACTACCTCGTGCAAAACTGCGAGCGACACTCACGACGGCCTCAATCGGTTTAACCAGCAGTCCCGCCAGCAGCCAACTAATTAGGGCGGCAATGACAAGACCGATGACAATCAGGCCTAACGCGATCTGTTTTACGTCTCCAGCGCGCTCTTCCAATTCCGCCAGCGGCTGTGGCACCATCATGCCCCAGCCCGTGCTCGGTACCGTCGAGTAGCCGGTGATCATATCATCGCCGATGACGGGTGAAAAAAATGTCGTAACACCAGATTTTCCGGCCATCATTAAGGCGACTGGTTTTACGTCGGCGATGTTTTTGGCCTGTTGCTGCCACTCATCCCGAGGGTGCGCAATAATATTACCACTACGGTCAACAATCGCTGAATATCCATTGCGTCCATATGAGACGGCAGATTGCAGGTGTCGAATGTAATCGAGATTGATGGTCGCAATCGCAATGCGACCAGAAGAAAGTTGCCGGGTGAGATAGATTGTCGGCTGGCCTTTTCCGTCGGCCATTACGTCACTGAATGTGGTATCAAGACCAGACTGAAGGCGAAGCTTCTCAAATACCATTGGCGGTATACGATCAGCAGCTTCATCTTTGATTTTCATTTTTGAAATGACGTTGCCGTCCTGATCGACGATACAAATATGGCGAAATCCGATTTTCTCAACAAGCCTGATCGACGCTGGAGAAGGTCTTTGATTGGGCTGCTCAATGAATAACTCAAACACAGCATTGGTGTCTGTGGCATATCGGTCAAGCGCCGCAGTAGAATTGCTCGCCAGCA
>Ga0316204_10004595_pt1 | contig 24470 bp, 24 predicted proteins | sample 6monrhotite_MG_2_FD_205661 | JGI IMG/M metagenome (GOLD analysis project Ga0316204, IMG submission 205661) | Microbial mat bacterial communities from mineral coupon in-situ incubated in ocean water Damariscotta River, Maine, United States -... | ecosystem: Environmental > Aquatic > Marine >... | reverse complement strand
CAGACCTGTTTCAGAAATGTCGATGGAAGAATATCCAATACTGTAGAAGAAATCGCCGTCATCGGCGAAGGACGAACCCGCCGCGACGAGCGCGAGGGCGGATGCGGAAACAAGTGTGCGCAACATGAAATGACCTTTCATTGGGAGGGCCAGAGTGAACAATTCGCAATCGACATCGATTACGTACCAATGACGTGTGGCGTCCCGCCAAGCTGTGCAAGACCCCTCCATCACAGCATGGCAGATTTTTGATAATAACATGAAAGCAGAACGAATACAGTCGTAATTCGCGCAATCTTCGCGGACGTGTAACCCGCGACGATGCGCCACTGGACGGGACAGCCCTTGGCCGCTAAGTGACTGACAACATCAATTGGTTGATTGGCGGCTTTCTGCATGCCAAACACCGCACAGATTCAGAACACTCTGGGGACGAGTATGGGCGATCTCTTCTGGAACAAAATTGCTGCCGTTATCATTGGTCTCGTACTGATGGTGATGGTCATCGGCATTGTCGGCGAAGTCGTATTTTCCGAGGAACATGGCGGTGACGAGCATGCAACGCTCGCTTATCCGATTGATCTGGAAGCCGTACTCGGTGGCACCGGCGGTGGCGAACCGGTCGAAGTGGAAGTCATCGACCTCGGTACGCTTCTGGCCAGTGCAAATGCCTCGTCCGGTGAGCGCACCTTCCGTCGCTGCGTATCCTGCCACAATGCCGCGCCAGGCGCCGGCAATCTTCAGGGACCGAATCTCTGGAATATTGTTGGCCGCGACATCGGCGCATATGACGGTTTTTCCTATTCGGGCGCGATGAGCGCGCTCGACGGCAACTGGACATATGAGCAACTCGATCAATTCATCGCCAATCCGCGCGGCTGGCTCGATGGCACGGCCATGGCTTTTGCCGGTATTCGCAATGAAGAAGACCGGGCTGATCTGCTCGCATACCTGCAAACACTGTCAGACAATCCGGTTGCGTTCCCGGCACCTGTCATCGCCGAAGCCGCTGCGCCTGAAGGCGGAGAAATGGCAGACGATGCGACACTTGAGACCGAAGCCGCACTCCAACAAGCCGAAGAAAATGTCGATGACCAGCTGGAAGCATTAAATGATGCGGCAGCTGATGGCGGCGTTGAAGAAACCCCGGTTGAAGAAGGCGGCGATCGCTAGGGCCGCAGTCGAATAACAGAAGTAACAGGCGAGTCGTCTCCGGCGGCTCGCTTTTCTGTTTCTGCAGACGGCTCGATCACAGTTTCCATAAATGTGGCATTGGCGTGTATGATGTGTCTCGCATCCGTCATTATACCCACATGCCCGGCCCAGAAGACGATATCGCCGCGTTGACGGGGCGCATCGGGCGCCAGCACGGTGAATGTTTCCGCCAGCTCTGCTTCCTGCATGTCCGTATCGCGCAAGATGGATTGTCCGGCCGCTTCCAGCGCGGTCTGAACCAGTCCCGAGCAATCCAGGCCCAGGCTTTCCTTGCCACCCCATAAATAAGGCGCACCGACAAAGCGTTCTGCCACGGCTACGAAATCCGTTTCGGCTTCGGTCAGAGTCGCCAGATGACCGGCAAAAACCCAGCCAAGATCGCCAACTTTGACAAATCGTCCAGACCGCTCACCAGCGTTGACTTTGGCATTCATCGATAAAAGCGCATGCGGCGCAGATTTCAGATCCGGTTTCGAAAACAGATAGGTCCGCAAGGCCGAGACACGGTGCGTGACTTCTTGAACATCGGCAGAAAACGCGCTGGCCTCGACCCAGCCGACATAGCCGTCATGTCGCGAAAACCCCCACGCCCAGCCATTCTTTTCCTCAAGCACGGCAAAGATTTCGCCAAACAGCGCTTGCGTATCCATGGCGCCGTCGGCAGTCGGCGTCCGGCGAATTGCGGTCGCACCCTGGATCACCTGATGATCAACAGGAACAACAAAGCGGTCGGCCGTAACCGTGCCTTCAAGATGCGCTGCGGCAAGATCGGGCCGGGCCGGGATGAGACGTGGATGCGTCACTGTTTTGATCCGTAGAGTTGTTTGAGGGCTTCCCATGCGGCGCGCGAACCGAGCATTTCCCCGCCTGCGGGGCGACCCGGACGATCCTTCGGATTCCAGGCGAAAATATCAAAATGGCACCAACGCCGCCCGCCCGTGAAACGGCGCAGGAAAAGCGCCGCCGTAATCGAACCGGCAAATCCGCCATCTCCGGTATTCTTGAGATCGGAAATCGTGCCGTCGAGCTGCTTGTCATACCCGTCCCAGAGCGGCATTCGCCAGACCGGGTCCGACACTTTCATGCCGCCTTCACCCAACAATTCTGCCAGCCTGTCATCCGCCGTGTAGAAGGGCGCAACATCCGGGCCGAGTGCCACGCGTGCTGCGCCAGTCAAGGTCGCAAAATCGAGAATGAGGTCAGGCGCATCTTCAACGGCGCGCGCCAGAGCATCCCCGAGCACCAGCCGCCCTTCCGCATCGGTATTGTCGATCTCAACGGTCAGGCCGAGGCGCGAGGACAGAATGTCACCCGGTCGGAAAGCGCCGGCGCTGATCGCATTTTCCGCTGCCGCGATCAGGACATGCAGCCGGACCGGCAGTTTCGCATCCATGATCAGGCGCGCCAGTGCGAGCGTATTCGCGGCACCGCCCATATCCTTTTTCATCATCCGCATGCCGGCCGCAGGCTTGATGTCCAACCCGCCGGAATCAAAGGTGATGCCCTTGCCGACCAGCGCCAGTCGCGGGTGTTTCTTGTTTCCCCACTCCAGCTCGATCAGGCGCGGTGCGCTGTGCGCAGCCCGGCCAACCGCATGGATCATGCCGTAATTCTCGCGCAGCAAGTCATCGCCGATGGTCGCGCGCACATCCGCGCCGAATTCACTGGCCAATTCTTCAGCCACGGCCTGCAAGGCATCCGGGTCCATATCGCCCGCCGGCGTATTCACCAGATCGCGCGCCAGCCAGATCGAGCGCACAACGCGTTCGGCTTCGGCGGCGTCCGCATCGGCAAGCGGCACCAGACGCGCCGGCGCTTTTGACGCTGTCTTGTATCGCGTGAATTGATAGGCGCCGGCCCCGAAAGCGATCATCGCCATCGTCGGATCAATTTCGGCCAGCTCGCCGTTCAGCGTCCAGTCGCCTTCGGGCAGGTTTTTCGCCGCATCGCCGAATGCAAAAGCATCCATTCCATTGCCAATTCCGATCAGCGCATCGACGCCCGACCCTTCCGGCAACAGCACCAACTGGCCAACCTCGCCTTTGAATCCATTCGCCCGGGCAATGGATTTGTCGCTGTCGGTCAAAGGCGCTGGCAGCGAATCCGCGAGGCTGGCAGCGACCGCCAGCAGAATGCGGGGAGAGGCAGAAGGGGCGGCAAAAACATCGGTCACAGAATTGGCTCCGAAAAATGAATGATCCATTCAAACCGGCTCAATGGATTAACGCAATCTTGACCGGCGCAACGAAGACTAATCCTCTGATTCGACTGGTAAAGGACTTCGCCCATGCGTGCCTTCGCAAAAATCGCGCTTCTTGTCAGTGCCGCAGCCCTCACCGCCTGTGCGACGGCACGGACGGAACAGGAACAGGCACTGGCCGAAGATTTGACCCAACGCGCTTCAATCGTTCCCGCCAGCGCGGCGGAACGCCAGGCCATTCGCAGCCAGGATTTACTGACCCAGGCCGTGTTCTGGGCGGAAGCGCATGAATTGAATCCGGCAGATCGCGAAGCGGCTGTCGAACTTTCGCGCGTTCTGCGACGGGTTGGACAAACCCAACGCGCTGCCGACATTGCCCGGCAAGCCATGGCCCTGCATCCCAACGATATTGACCTTCAACTGGCCTATGGCACGGCGCTGACAGAATCCGGGCGCGGCGTTTCCGCAATCGAATCCCTGACCCGGGTGTCGATCGCCCGGCCAACCGACTGGCGCGTGACCAATATCCTCGGCGTGGCCTACGAGCAGGCCGGCATGCGGGCTCAGTCGCGCCAGAAATATAATGAAGCGCTGCAACTCGCCCCGGGCGAGCCAGCCATCCTGTCGAATCTGGCTCTGTCCTATGCGTTCGACGGTGAAGCAGAGCGCGCCGAAAGCCTGCTGCGTGAAGCCATGGCGCGCCCGAATGCGGATGCAACCGTGCGGCAGAATCTGGCACTGGTGATTGCGCTGCAAGGCCGCTTTGACGAAGCCGAAGCCATGGCCCGCGTCGATGTCAGCCCGCAAGCAGCCGAAGCCAATATGGCCTATGTCCGCGCCATGATGACCAGCAATCGCCGCTGGGACGCCATTCGCGATGACGGCGGCGCCTTCTAGGCGCCGATTGAACCCATTCCGGACGGATAAGGCGGCGGTGGAGCATCCTCCGGCTTTGCCTGCATTCGCCGAAGCGGGAAGATTGCCTTCAACCCCGGATCCACCAGTGTCGTATCGAAGCTGAAGTTATCTGCATGATCGCGCAGCGCGGCGGGCGGGCGTCCATCCCGCGAATTCTCGATGGCACGATACAGCGCAAAAAGCCGCAAATAGCCCTTATCGTCCTTTGACAGGCTGGTATCGTCCAGCTTTTCGAAGACCTTGATCAACAGATTGAGGCCGGATTTGCGCTTGCCGGCAGTCAAATCCGTCAATGCCATGACCAGCGAGACTTTCCAGCCGGTTTCGGCAAACTCGATACGTTTGGGAACAGCAGTCAACTCGTCGCGAGCGCGCGCCACATCGCCGTCAAACAGCGCAGACAATGCGGCTTCACTGGCGCGGCTGGCAATCACATTGGATTCAGCCCGCTCTACGGTTTTTCTGCGACCAAGCATGGCGCGGTTGTAGCCGGGCAAAACTGAATTGGCGAGGGCAGACGCCAGACAGGCGAATTCCTACATCGTCTGATAGCGCATGATCGCCGGGCCAAGAATGACAACGAAAAGCACCGGCAAGAAGAAGACAATCATCGGGACAGTGAGTTTCGCCGGCAGGGCAGCCGCTTTCTTTTCCGCATTGGCAAGCCGCATATCGCGGTTTTCCTTGGCCATAACGCGCAAGGCCTGTCCCAGCGGCGTCCCGTAGCGTTCAGCCTGGATCAGCGCGGTCGCCACGGCTTTGACGCCGGGATGATTGGTACGCTTTGCCAGGTTCTCATAGGCTGACCGCCGGTCCTGCAAATACGACAATTCGGCGGTCGTCAGCGATAATTCCTCAGCCAGCTCAATCGATTGCGCGCCTACCTCGCCCGACACTTTCTGGAAGGCGGCTTCGATGGACATGCCCGCTTCCACACAGATCAACAACAGGTCCAGCCCGTCCGGGAAGGCCTGCATGATGGATTGCTGCCGCTTCGAGGCCGCATTGGTGAGATAAAGGTTGGGCGCATAATAACCCGCCATGCCGATCCCGGCGGCAACGCACCACCGCGTGATGGTCGGCAAGCCGAAATCATTGACAAAAAAGACATAGAAAGCCGCCCCGCCAAACAACAATATGGGCGCAGCAAGCCGGAAAAAATAGAAGGTCATAACCGGCCCGTTGCCGCGGAAACCGGCCTGGGTCAGCTTGTCTTTGAGACCGGGGTCTTCGAACAGCTTTTGAAGATTGAGGCTTTCAACAATGGCTTTTGCGAGGCTCTTGTCCTCCTTGCCGCGCAGTTTGGACGCGTGCGCCTCTTCCATCGCCTCGCGGGATTTGCGCCGCAATTCTTCCTTGCGGTTCTGAACACCCTTGATGCGATTTTCCAGCTTGTTCTGACCCAGCATGGGCGATGTCAGCGTTACGACAGTGGCAAACACTGCGATAGCCGCAATGACCGACCAGATAAATTGGGGGTTGGTGACCAGCTCGGCAATGTCCTGAAATCCCATCGCCGCCTCCTAGTGTTTGAAATTGATCATGCCGCGCATCATCAATATCCCCAGACCCATCCAGATACCTCCGCCCAGCAACATCAGCTGGCCTTTCGGCTCGACAAACATCGCCGTCATATAGGACGGGGTGGTGAAATAGACGATCGCCAGAACGCCCGGCGGCAGCGCGCCGATAATCATCGACGACGCCTTGGCTTCCGATGACAGCGCGCCAATTTTCTCGCGCATCATTTTGCGGGCGCGCAGAACCGCTGAAAGGTTTCCGAGCGCTTCTGCCAGATTACCACCGGTCTTGGCCTGAATGGTCAGAACGGTTGCGAAGAAGTTCAGCTCCGGCAATGGCATGCGCTCGACCATTTTCTTTACGCCCTCGTCCAGCGACACGCCGACCGCCTGCGCTTCCACCAGCCTGCGAAATTCTGAACCCACCGGTTCTGCGGATTCGCGGGCGATAACCTTGATGCATTCATTCAGGGGCAGACCGGACTTGATGCCGCGCACAATAATATCCAGCGCATTGGCAAATTCGCCCGTGAATTTTTTCTGCCGGCCCGACCGACGCATGCCGAGATACCAGCGCGGCATGCCCAGTCCGGCGGTTATTGCCAATCCGCCGGCAATCAACAGGCTCTGACCTGTAAGCAGCGCGCCGAGAAAACCCACAACCGCCATAACGCCGGACGCGATCCAGAACGTCTTGGGCGAGAATGTGAAACCTGCCTGCTCGATTCGCGATTTCAGTGTCAGTGATTTTTTCTTGGCGCTCTTCTGCTTGTCTTCAATTTCCTTGAGGGAATCCTGGACCTGCCGCCGTCTCTGCTGGGTCTGATCGACTTGTTGCGCCCGGCTTTTACGCGGCCCGGCACTCGCCATCACCGCTTTCTTGCGCGCATCTTTCTGGCCGTCACCCAAAGCGCCGACAACAACCCAGCCCACACCGCCAACGGCGATAAAAGCGGCAATGCCCGCAAACATCAAAGGAAGCTGACCTTCCATGGTCTAGCCCTCCGCCGCGTCGAGTGCGGCCGCCAGCTCGCGTTCCAGACCGTAATAGCGTGCGCGATCCCAGAAACGAGGGCGGGCGATGCCGGTGGACCGATGCTTGCCCTTGATATTACCGTCGGCGTCTTCGCCTTCCATCTCATAGACAAAAATATCCTGGGTGATGATCACATCACCTTCCATGCCCATGACTTCGCTGATGTGGGTGATTTTCCGCGATCCGTCGCGCATGCGCGAGGCCTGGATAACAACATCAATGGAGCCGGCAATCATTTCCCGGATCGTTTTCGAGGGCAGGCTGTAACCGCCCATCGTGATCATCGATTCAATCCGCGACAGGCCTTCTCGCGGACTGTTGGCGTGAAGTGTTCCCATCGAGCCGTCATGGCCGGTATTCATGGCCTGCAAGAGGTCAAATGCTTCCGGTCCACGCACCTCACCCACGATAATGCGTTCCGGGCGCATCCGCAGACAGTTCTTGACCAGATCCCGCATGGTCACCTCGCCCGAACCTTCCAGGTTTTTGGGGCGGGTTTCGAGGCGAACCACGTGCGGCTGTTGCAATTGGAGCTCGGCGGCATCTTCGCAGGTAATGATCCGCTCTTCCTCGCCGATAAAGCCGGTAAGGCAATTCAGCAAAGTCGTTTTACCGGAGCCGGTACCGCCGGAAATAAGGATATTACAGCGCGACGCACCGATAATGGAGAGGACTTTGGCGCCTTCCGGCGTGATCGATCCGAAATCGACCAGATCCTGCATGCGCAGCTTGTCTTTCTTGAACTTCCGGATGGTCAGGGTCGGCCCGTCCAGCGCCAGAGGCGGCGCAATGACATTGACCCGTGATCCATCTGCCAGACGCGCATCACAGATCGGGCTCGCTTCATCAACGCGGCGACCCACCTGGCTCACAATGCGCTGACAGATATTCATCAACTGACCATTATCCCGGAAACGGATATTGGTTTTCTCGACCCGGCCGGCGACTTCGATAAACACATCACCCGCGCCATTGACCATGATGTCGGCAATGTCATCGCGCTCCAGAAGAGGCTCCAGCGGGCCATATCCCAATACATCATTACAGATGTCCTGTAGCAGGCGTTCCTGCTCGGCAATCGACATCGCGACGTTTTTGATCGAGACGATTTCGGTGACGATGTCGCGGATTTCCTCCGCTGCCGTCTCATTGTCCAGTTGCGCCAGCGCGCCCAGATCAATCGTGTCGATCAGGGCGTTAAAGATCGTCGTCTTGATCGCGTAATATTCATCCGTCCGCTGCGAATCTGCGGTCGTGGCAACAGGTTTGATTTTCGGTGCGGGTTTGGGACCGATTTTGGCAGCCGGTTTGGCGGCGGGTTTTGAGTCTGTGGGGCGCGGCGCTGCGGGACGCGCCGCAGGTGTACTGGCAGGCGCGGACGAAGCCGGCGCAGAGGCCGGCTTCGGATCAGGTCTGGTCGCAATCGCGTCGCGCTTACCGAACATGGATCAGATCACTTTCCAAACATTCCGCCGAACAGGCCTTTTCGTGTCGGGGCCGCAATCCGGCCCGATAAAACGGCCGCAAGGTGGGCAAACCCGTCCGCCGCCTTCGATTTCGGATCAACCTCGGCAATCATCTGGCCGTCATTGGCCGCCTTGCCGAATAATTGCGGTTCGAACGGCAGGACCAGTGCAGGCTGAACGCCCAGCGCTTCGGCAAAATCCTTGACCGGAATTTCCGGGCGTTTGGCTATGCCGGCCATATTCACCACGACTTTTGGCGGCTCGTCATTGGGGCGAGAGGCATGCACCAGATCAAACAAATTCTTGGCGTTACGCAGGGAGGCCAGTTCCGGCGTCACCGTCACGACCACCTGATCCGCCGACAAAATCGTGTTTTTCACCCAGGGTGACCATGTGTGTGGCAGATCCAGCGTAATGAACGGCGCTTGTCGCCTGACCTTGTCGAGCACGATTTCATAGGCTTCGGGACCAAAATCCCAATCCTTGTCCAGCGTGGCCGGCGCAGAGAACAGCGACAGGCGTTCCGTACAGCGCACCAGCAAACGGTCCAGAAGCGCCTCATCAAGGCGCTCCGGGTCGGCGAGCGCATCGCCCAGCGTCTGCGCCGGGTCCTGATTGAAGTCGAGCCCGGCGGTGCCGAAGGACAAATCCAGATCCATCAGAACACAGTCGGATTGGGAATTTTCCGAAATGCACCAGGACGTATTGTGGGCAATGGTCGACGCACCGACGCCGCCCTTTGCGCCGATAAAGGCAATCGTTTTGCCCGCGAACGGTGCTTCAGGATCAAGATACAGACCTGAAATAGACCGGATCAGATGAAGCGGCGACATGGGCGGCACCAGATATTCACTGACGCCACGTTTCATCAGTTCGCGATAGAGCGAGATATCGTTCGCTGCGCCGATAATGATGACCTTGGTGTCGGCATCGCACGACGCCGCCAGCTCCTCCAGCTGATCGAACAGGCCCTGGCCACGCATACCGGTCTCGATGATCAGAAGATCGGGCGTCGACTGGGTAGAAAAACGTTCAATCGCGGCGGGCAACCCGCCAAGCTCGACATCGACATGAGCGCGCGACAAGCGTCGATCATTGGCCGCATTATGGACCAGTGCGCCACTTTCCGGACGTTCACAAAACGCATGGATTGTGATGCGCGGTATGGGCTGGTCGGGAATATCATCGTCAATTTCACCGGCGATCGAGCCAACCGTTTCCGGTGTGAAATCGCCGATATCATAGTCGCTGAAATCGGTATCGTCCGCTGCCGGCGATGTCGAGGCCGGCGTGTCCAGCGGCGCATCCCAGTCATCTGCCGGAGCCGACGGAACAGGTGCGCTCGCAGCCGCACTCGACCCGAAGGGGCGCGGTGCAGCGCTTGGCGCATCGAAACCGTCCTGATCACCGAATTCCTCGAAATCATCGCCGCTCGCCTCGCTCATGAGGCGGCGTTCGACTTCGGCCGGATCGAGGACATCGTCCTCGTCCAGAAAGTCATCATCATATGCCTGCGGTTCAGCCATTATCTTTATCCAGCCTCAATCAACCGAAGAGGAAACCGCGCCGCTTTCGTCGTCGCGGCGTTGTGTGCCGGTGGGTTCACCCCGGCGATATGTGTCGAGAACCGTCTGGCGTCGTGCGCCATCGGGTGCATCCAGATCTGTCGGTCCGGCAAGGTGATAGGGATCACCGATCATGGCCGCGCGGTTTTGCGCCATGAAGCAGCCAAAACCCGCATACGGCGCGTTATCACGCTCGCGCACCAGATCGTCCCATCGCCGGTTTGTGCATTCTGCCGGCATTTCAGCGTTGTAATGCAGATAGCTCACAATGACCGGCGCATTGCCCATGCCGCGCGCATCATACGGGCCTTCCTCGGTAAAGCGCGCGGTCACGCCTTGCGAATCGAGAAAGGTGCGCACTTCCGCGAGCGCATTCATGGCCACCCCATCGGACGCGCCGCCATTCGGATAGGACAAGACAATGGGCCCGTGGCCGTTGGATTTATAATGGTCAACGAACACCTGGAACTGGCCCAGCTGGGACCACATCAGACCATTCGCATCCGTATCGACCAGCAAGTCCATGCGGGCGGTTTCCTGAACCGGACGGGCTTCGGGAAAGCCCAGCATATTGCCGGTCTGCGGCACCGTGCTGCACGCTGTCAAAAGCAGGACGGGAGCCAGAAAATTGAGTGCTTTTACGAGTTTCATTTTATCCTCTCCCCTAATCCAGCAAGAAGCCGATTGGCCCCGACCACGTGCGCCCGTCAGTTTGCGCGCCCGGCACCGAATAGGCCCGGTTGATATTGCCAAGGAATAGCGTTTCGAGTTCGCTGGTCGGCGCATAGCCATCAGCCGGTGTCGCCGCCTGGTTCTGGTTGATCGGATCCACCAGATACGGCGTTACGATAATCACCAGCTCGGTTTCCTGATTTTCAAAATCGCGCGACCGGAACAGCGCCCCCAGAACCGGAAGATTCTGCACACCCGGAATACCATCCAGATTCTGGCGCGTTTCTTCCTGGATCAGCCCGGCAAGAACGAGACTGCCACCCGAGGGCAATTCCACCGTTGTTTCCGCGCGCGTGACATTCAAACCCGGAATGGTCAGGCCCGGCACCGTGCCGATAACATTGCCCTGATCATCGGTCACATTCTGCGCGCCGAGCTCCAGCGAACCCTGACTTGTCAGATTGGACACTTCGGTTGAGATCCGCAGCGAGATACGGCCTTCCGACATGACCACCGGCGTAAAGCCCAGCCCGACACCGAATTGCTTGTATTCAATGATGATATTGCCATCGCGGTCGCGTCCGGCAGGTACGGGGAATTCCCCGCCACCGGCCAGGAAATTCGCTGATTCACCCGATATGGCTGTCAAATTCGGCTCGGCCAGTGTCCGCACAAGCCCGACACGCTCCAGCGCCTGGATCATCGCCCCGGCGGTTCGGATGTCGCCGCCACCTGTATTGGTATAGTCCAGCGACGTGCTGAACCCGCTGAGCGCGCGACCGACCAGCGAGAATTCCTGCTCGGTCGCCACATTGACCGCCATATCGCCCAATTGCCCGGCTGCCGAGAGATTGATCCCGAGCTGGCGAACGATGGTGCGTTGCATTTCGACAATCCGCACTGACAGCATGACCTGATCGCGTCCCTCGATGGACAGCATGGAAAGGACATTTTCCGGATCATCCGTCCAGCGCTGCGCGAGGCGCAAAGCCGTATCGGCCTCGGAGGCACTGCGCACCGAACCGGACAGAACGATATTGTTATTCATGGCTTCCGCAGAGACACGGCGATCCGGCAGGAACCGGCCCAGTGCCTCCTGCAGGGCGCGCATGTCGCGCTCGACGCGAATATCCAGATCAAGGATCAGCTCGCCATCGGCATCGAAGAAAAATGCATTCGTCTGGCCCACAGCCTGCCCCAGAAGATAGGCGCGGCGCGGCGTACGGATGATCGCATCGGCGACATCCGGATTGGTCACAAGCACATCAACGGCATCGATCGGCAGATGGATGATGGCGGCCTTGTCCATCGGCAGGTTGAGCACTTCCGAAGACGGGCCGTCACCGGTCCGCGTGATATGCACCTGCAGAGTGGTGGAGCCGGAATTTGATTGCGCCGCAGTCGGCCCGGTCAAACCGGCCATCAACAGAAAAAGAAAGATCGCGCGAAACATCTTTGGTCTCCTAGTTATCGCCAGCCGAGACCACACGGGCCTGGCCATAGCGATAGACGACCACCTGATCGTCACCGTGTATCGGTTCCAGATGTTCAGGTTCGGGGGTAGAACGCCGGGGATCCGGCTGTGCCGACACAAGACGCGGACCGCCCTCGCCGTCAGAGAGGCTGCGAAGTGCCAGCGAAATTTCACCGCGGGCGACAGCAAGAACAACCGCGCGCGATTGTTCGGGCGTCAATTCCAGAGTCGCGGTTTCGCCAACCGCCACGCCTTCGGAATCCGGATCATCGCCAAAGGATTGGTCAATCGCCAGGACACGGGCATTTTCAATTACGGTTTCCGCAACAAAATACCGGCGGCGAGAATTGCCTTCTTCTTCGGCCTCATAGGAAACGATCACATCAACGCGGTCGCCCGGCAGGATAAAGCCCCCAGCGCCGGTTTCAGCCGTGATCGGAACAGATGTTGCCCGCATGCCCGGTCCAAGAACCGCCGACATGAAGCCCGCTTCGCCGGCCTGCAACAGGTTGCGAGCGGTAACGGATTCACCTTCGGAAATTTCGCTGCGAACCACAGAGCCGGCAAAAGCCTCAACGGCGTCCGGCTGGCGTGTTCTGGAAATCTGTGAGGGGCTCAAGGCATCTTGCGGCCAGGCCTGCCAGTAAAGGTCGCTGGCCTGCACCCGCGAGCCGATCGGCAAATCGCGTCGCGCGGCCAATACATCAACCGTGGCAGCCTGCACAACTTGCGGCTCGACAGTCACCGGTTCGGACGATGATGAGCGATAGACAAAATAGGCAGCGGCGGCGGCTGCAAGTGCAGCGGCGAGCAAAACAATGATTCTTGCGGCGTTCATCGGCGCGAATCCCCTCGGGTTACGCGCTCATCTCACCTGTAATTTCCAAAAGGGGAGTTAAGATTCAAATGCGATTGCAATCAATTGGGAAGAATTCTTCACCGAATGTGAATTCAGCCCGCCGCGAGAAGGAATAACTGGCTCTCCGGAAGCGTCCACAAAGCGCCTGCAGCAAGGGCAATCCCGTAGGGTGCCGGCGCGCCGTCGGCGAGTAAAGTTCCCGTCAACCATCGCTGCGGAAGACCGCTCGCCGGCGCGAAACGACGCAGCATGATCAGCCCGACAGCGAGTATTCCGCCCATCAAGGCGGCTTTTCCGAGGAAGATCAGCGAATCAGGCCAGCCAAACCACAGTGCAGCCGCCGCAATCAGCTTGGCATCGCCGCCGCCGATCCAGCCCGGCGCAAACAGGGCCATGCCGATCAGCAAGGCGCCAAATCCGACCAGGATATGAAGGCCGAAATCCATCCAGCCAATGCCCAGTGCCGCAGCGGCCAGGGGAAAGACCAGGGCAAGCGAGCCGCATAACCAGTTTGGAATTGTAAAACTCATGGCATCCCGCGCTGCCGCCAGCACCATGAAAAACACAAATACCAATAGAATGAACTGACCCGCCATCTCGTCTCTCCGCCAGAATTTCTATTCTCTATAGAGCAACAGGCTTAACAATGAGTTGGCCCGGAGAATTGATCTGCAAATGCAAAAGGGGCCGCCCGATGGGCAGCCCCTTGAATGCTTTGACGTATTGTAACGCTTAGATAGCGTCTGCAACCGTCTGCATGTTGTCACGAACGCCGGTACCCAGCGCCGTAACGGCACCGATGATAACCACAGCGATCAGAGCAGCGATCAGGCCATATTCGATAGCCGTTGCGCCAGATTCGTCTTTGAAAAAGCGAGATACGATTTGCATTGTGTACACTCCCGTGTTGCTAGCCACACCAATTCCACTCGAAGGAGGCTTTTGTCCCGACCTCTCTTGTCGTGTCTGAGCATAGAAACACATGAGCGTTTAAAAGAGGTGAATACTCATACTTAATTTTGTAATAACAAAAATCGATGTCTGTTATAGTTAACAGATGACAAACAAACTAAGTGTAACTTAAATCTGATCTTCAACCACATCTGTTTAGAAAGTCTTCACACGGGCGCGCTTCTATAAGAACAATTGTGACACGTGTGGAGCACCCCGATGCGTAAGACCCTGACCGCCCTGTTCTGCCTGATCGCCGCGCCCGCCCTGGCCGCCGCCGATCAGATGCTGGAAGTCGAGCACGCCGACGTCGTCCGGCTCCCGTCTGCCGCGTCGACCGTTATCATCGGAAATCCGGCCATTGCCGACGCCGTCATTCATGACCGCCGGACATTGATTGTCACCGGTCGCCTGTTCGGGCGCACCAATATCATCGCCCTGGATCGACAGGGCCGTGTCATTTTTGCCGACGATTTTGTGGTTGGCCCCGCAACCGGCGGTCAGCTGGTTCTGCAGCGGGGCGCATCGCGCACCACGATGATTTGCGCACCCGATTGCGTCGCCAGCCCGTCTGTGGGTGATGATTCCGATACGTTCGACACTTTGACCGGTCAGCAAAGCGCTAGGATCGGCATTGCCGGAGAGGCCACGGCCATCACCGAGGATTCGCAAAGTCCGCGCAATCTCGAGGGCGGACGGTAGCGCCGCGTTTACCTTGTCTCTTCACGCAGATTTAAAGGCTTTGAGCCTATAAGGACGGCTGATTTCCGGAGCCGGAACATGCGCAAGGCAGGCTTTCTCAATTCTTTCAAGAAAAATCGCGAGGGTGCGACTGCGGTTGAATTTGCGCTGGTCGCCGGCCCTTTCTTCTTTTTTCTGCTTGCGTTGATCGAGATCGCGGCCGTCTTCTTCGCTGAAACCGTTATTGAAAATGCCGTGCTGGAAAGTGCGCGCCTCATCCGCACCGGCCAACTGCAGGGCGGCGGCGGCGATGCGGCGAGTTTCCGCACTGAAGTCTGCGACCGCATCGAAGTCATCGCCAATTGCGATCAGATGGTGTTTGAAGTCGCCGTCTTCCAGGATTTTGACGGCATCAACCCGACACCGGCCACCAATGAGGATGGCTCCTTGAATGGCGGCAATATGGGATTTGATCCCGGCGATGCCGGCGACATTGTCATGGTCCGCGTCTATTATGCCTATCCCCTGATTCTGCCGAACATGTTCGGATCGATCGGCAATCTGCCTGATAATCAACGCCTGATCATGTCGGCCACCGTTTTCAGAAACGAGCCCTTCGATGATTAGTCGTCTGCGCACCTTTATTGGCCGCCTGGGCCGCAATCGCGATGGCGTCTCCGCTGTCGAATTCGCGATGATCGCGCCGGTCATGGTTTTGCTCTATCTCGGCATGGTCGAGATTTCGATGGCCCTGTCGGTCGACCGGAAAGTCACGAATGCCGCCAGCGCCCTCGCCGACCTGGTCGCGCAGGACGATGTCATTACCGACGATGAGATGGTCGATATTCTCAATGCCGGCGCCGCCATTATCGCACCTTTTGATGCCGCCGATTTCGCGGTCCGTATTTCCAGCGTGTCCATGTCACTGGTCGGCGAAGTGGAAGTGGACTGGAGCGATGCCAACGGAATGATGCCGCGCGCGGCCGGTTCCGCCCCCGACATGCCGCAGGGCGTGATGAGCCCCGGACGCTCCGTCATCTGGGTCGAGGTCACCTACGCCTATGAAGCCCCCTTCCGGGAAATCACCGGCGATTTCGATATCGCCGAGGAATTCTTCCTGCGGCCGCGCCAATCGCTCAGTGTCTCGCGAGATTAATCCGGGGTTACAGCCTGCAAGCGTGTCAGCAGATTGTGCCGGGTCGGGAGATCTCGCCCGTCAATCGCATGTACCGGGCGGATCCCGATAACAGCATTACCGATAAAAACAGCCTCAGCCTGTACCAGCACGTCCGGCGCAAACCGGCCGGCGTGTGGTGCATAATCGCTGACATCCCGCTCCAGCGCTTTCTGGACAATGGCCCGCGTCACGCCGTCACGCACCGCACAATCATTCGAGGGCCAACAGACGCGGTCACCACTGATCCAGAACAGGCTGGCGCAATCTGCACCGGATAACACACCGTCTTCGGTCAGAATCAGCGCCATATCCGCGCCAGCAGCGACCGCTTCGCGCCGGGCGGCCAGATTGTCCGCATAGCTCATCGTCTTGAAACGCGCGGCCAGGCTGAACGCTGAACGGCGCACGGACACGGTTTGCAAGCTGAAGGACGCCGCGGGCGCTTGATAATCGTGTATCGACAGGAAAATGCGTGACGCCCCGGCATCAATCGGCGCCAAACCGCGTGCGCCCGCGCCTCGCGTCACCATGATCTTGCCGACACAATTGCGCGCCGGTTTCAACCGACCAAACGCCGTGCAGGCGTCCAACCAGTCCGGCATGGGCAGATCGAGCGCAACACAGGATGTCTTCAGCGACACCGCGTGCATGTCGCCGAAGCGGATACCTTTATCATCAATGCGGAAGGTCTCGAACACACCATCACCCAGCAAAAACCCGCGATCCGCCACCGGCAGACCATCGATCTTGTGCGCGATGCCATCGATCAGCTCCCACATAATGTCCCCCCCAGAGCCACGCTCAACGCGCTCAGCTTGTGCAGTGTCTCGTCATACTCTGCAGCCGGGTCGGAATCGACGGTGATCGCACCACCGGACCGCGCTTTGACCTGCCAGTTTTTATCACCGGGGTTCAGTGTCAGTGTCCGGATCATCACATTCAGATCCATCCCCTGCCCATTATCGCCAATCCATCCCAAAGCGCCGCAATAAGCGCGGCGGGCCTCGCCTTCTGCTTCCGAGATCAGCTGCATGGCCCGGATTTTCGGTGCACCCGTTATCGAGCCCGGCGGGAAGGCCGCCATAACAAGGTCGAGCGCGTCCTTTCCGGATTGCAGCTCGCCGGTCACGGACGACACCAGATGATGCACATTGGAATAGCTCTCGACCGCATTCAGGCGCGGCACCCTGACACTGCCCGGGCGGCAGACGCGCGAGAGATCATGCCGGACAAGGTCGACAATCATCAGATTTTCGGCCCGGTCCTTGGCGCTCATCGCCAGGGCATCCGCCTCGGCACGGTCTTCAACCGGATCAGCACGGCGCGGGCGCGTCCCCTTGATCGGGCGGCTTTCCACCTGCCCATCCGATAGCTTCAAAAATCGTTCTGGCGAATTGGTGATGATGATGCGCTCATCCCGCGGCCGGAACCATGCCGCGTGCGGCGCATCGCTTCGGGCAATCAATTGCTCAAAGACCGCCCAGGGATCGCCCGACAGCGTGCCGGAAAATCCTTGCGACAGATTGGCCTGATAGATATCGCCGGCGCGGATATGGTCGATCAGGCCGCGACATCGCGCCAGATAGGCGTCCTGGGGCCAGTCGGGTGACAGATCACCTTTTGCAGCATCCGCCGCCGGCTCATCTCCGGCAATTGCCGCATTCAGTGCCGCGCGCGCTTCGGGCGCTCCGAACAGGGTCACACATCTTTCAACCGGATCGAATTCCGCCCAGGCAGAATAGACGCCCAGGGAAATGACGGGATGGTCGCCGCGTGGTGCCTCAACGGAAGCCTCCAGCTCCGCGCCGAGCTCATATTCAAACAGGCCAGCCAATTGGTGACCTCTTGCGAGCTCGGAACGCGCGGCCTCCAGAAAAACGGCGCGGTCCTGTCCAGCGTGAAAGTCCAACCATCCGACCGGGTCTGCATAAAGTCGGGAGTGTGACGCGGATCCACCATGCAGGAGGATGGCGCCCGCCGGCATCCGGAGTGGCGCAAACGCCCGCTCGGGTGTGATCCAGTCAATGCGTTCAGAAAGCGCGTTGCTCACCGGGCAATCAGATTGGCCCGCACGGCGTCGATTTCATCCGGCTTGAGCCCCAGCGCCTCGGACACATAGTTTTCAACCGACCCGATCTCGTCAAAGGCCTGATCGAGAAAATCGGCATCCACGCCAAGAAAAACACGCATCGCCTTTTCTTCAACCTGGCGATTATACGTCTCCTCGATCCGCTTATGGATGAGCGGGACCAACGTGTCGTAATCAACCGCCGTATTGGTCATCAGATAATCGTCGTAGATATCGCCCCGGCCGACACCGGCCAGCGAAAGGGCGAGCGCACAGAACAGGCCCGTCCGGTCCTTGCCGGCGGCACAATGGACGACAAAGCCCTCATCCGGACCATGGGTCGCCAGCTCGCGCAAACCGGCGGCGAAGACTTCCTGATTGCCTTTTTCCCGCGGCAGACGGCGATAGGTAGCGAGCATAAAATCGCGCACCCCGTCAGCACTCATATCGCCGGTCCGCAAAAACCGCATATGCGGGGGTTCGGCATGGCCGGCGACATCGGATTCCAGCACCCGCAAACCCTCGCCCCAGCTGGACGGTTCATTCTCGCGTTCGCGCGGGCGGCGCATGTCAGCGACGACAGAGATATTGAGGTCTTTGAGCTTGGCCTTGTCGGCCTCTGACGCTCCGTGAAAATGGCCGGAACGATACAGGCCGGTGCGCACACGACCACCGTCCCGTCCGGCATAATCACCGAAGTGACGAAAATTGCGAATACCCTCGAATTCGATAACCCGGCTCATGTTGGTCTGCTATCGGAAGGGGCGGCAAAGGGCAAGCAAATCCGGGTAAACAATCGCCCGATCGGGTGAATTTGTTGTGATATCTGCACAGGTGGCAAATCGCCCTCTATCGGAAGGGGGGTTCATCAAAACTGCGCAATTTGCGCGAATGCAGGGCATCGGCCTCATTACCGCGCAAGATCTCGACCGTTTCAATCCCGGCGCGCAAGTGTTCGGATACCGAGCGCTGATAGAAAAGATTGGCCGCACCCGGCAGTTTCAATTCGCCATGCAGCGGCTTGTCAGACACGCATAGCAATGTGCCATAGGGCACGCGCAGCCGGAAACCATTGGCCGCAATCGTGGCCGATTCCATATCCACAGCGATGGCGCGGGACTGGTTGATACGGCGCGCTTCGGCGTGATAGCGCAATTCCCAATTCCGGTCAGCATAGGTAGCGACAGTGCCGGTGCGAAGCCTGCGCTTGATATCCTCGCGGCTATCGCCGGATACGCGCCGCACGGCATCGGCCAGCGCAATCTGGATTTCAGCAATCGCCGGCACCGGAATTTCCAGCGGCAAGTCCCGGTCAAGCACACGATCATAACGCAGATAGGCATGCGCCAGCACGTAATCGCCCAGACGTTGGGAATGGCGCAAACCACCACAATGGCCGATCATCAACCAGCATTGCGGCCGCAGAACCGCCAGATGGTCCGTTATCGTTTTCGCATTCGACGGTCCGACGCCGATATTGACGAGGGTGATCCCGCGCCCACCTGGCGCTTTCAGGTGGTAGGCCGGCATTTGATAGCGCCGCCAGGGCGCAGCCTCTACCGCTGCACGCGGATGCGGCGTATCGGCATCCACCTCTACGAAACCAGCGGCTGAAAAAGACTCATATTCATTGTCCTCTTTCACCTGCCCGATCGCCCAGGCGACAAAAGCGTCGACATAGCGATGGTAATTGGTGAAGAGGATGAATTGCTGGAAATCCTCAACCGGACTGCCGGTATAGTGCTGCAGCCTTTGCAGGGAATAATCGACGCGCGGCGCGTCAAACGGCGTCAGCGGACGCGGTGCGCCAGGCGCGGTGACCCGCTCGCCATTGGGCAGGGCATCATCAATCTTGGCGAGGTCGGCATAGGGGAAATTGCGGACCAGATCGGCAACCGAAGCGGCATCCAGATCAAGGTCCCTGGCCCCGTCCAGCACGGTTGAAAAAGCGATCTCGTCCGTCGACGGACCGGTCTCAATCGTGATCTCGTATTGCTCGTTCAACAGGGTGAGCTGTTCCAGCAAATAGGCGTGGAATAATTCCGGATTGGTGATCGATGAGGCATACAGGCCAGGCTCGGAGAATTTGCCGAAGGCGCGGCTGACCGGCGGCGGTGATCCGTCCGGTTCATAGCGCACCCGCAATTCCGGATAGGCAAACGCCCCGTTCTTGCGGGCCGTTTTGTCTGGCGCAACGCCGGTTTCCAGATAGACGCGCAGCGCGTCACGAAGATTTTTGACGGACGTCCGGTGAAGTCCGATTAGCCGGGCAATGGCCTCTTCCGGCGTTTTTGCGATTTCAAAGGTTTTCATGGCCAGCTAATGCCGGAAATGACGCGCGGCGGCAAGCCGGAGCTTACTCCGCCGGCAAACTATTCGGCGGGTTGACCTTCGTCATCTTGTCGAAATTTGACCACACGCCCTCTTCGCCATGCCATTCGCCCTTGGTCGCGCCCTTGGAATATTCCGTTGCGCGCGCCTCGAAGAAATTGGCATGTTCAACGCCATTGAGGATTTCCGTCAGCCACGGCAACGGGTGTTTCTCGATGCCATAGATGGGCTCCAGCTTCAGCTGGCGCAGTCGCCAGTCGGCGATATAGCGGATGTAACTCTTGATATCGTCAGGCGTCATGCCTTCCACCTCGCCGGCCTCGAAGGCCAGTTCGATGAATTTGTCTTCCAACGCCACCACTGTACGGCAGCATTCGGTGATCTTGTCCTTGACGGCCTGCGTATAGGCGCCGGTCTCTTCGGCGAAAGTATGGAACATTTTCATCATGCCTTCGCAGTGCAGCGATTCATCGCGCACCGACCAGGACACGATCTGCCCCATCCCCTTCATCTTGTTGAAGCGGGGAAAATTCATCAGCATGGCAAAGGAGGCAAAAAGCTGCAGCCCTTCGGTAAAGGCACCGAAAACGGCTATAGAGGTCAATATATCTTCATCGCTCTCGACACCGAACTGACCCAGATAATCATGCTTGGCCGCCATCTGCTCATATTCCATGAAGGCGGAGAACTCTGAATCCGGCATGCCGATGGTTTCCAGCAGCAGCGCATAAGCGGCAATGTGGACCGTCTCCATATTGGAAAAGGCGGCCAGCATCATGCGCACTTCAACCGGCTTGAAGAGCGGCATGTAGTTTTCCATGTAATTGGCGCCGACCTCGACATCCGATTGCGTGAAAAACCGGAATATCTGTGTCAGCAAATTCCGCTCGCGATCGCTGAGACTGGTTGCCCAATCCTTGCAATCCTCGCCCAGCGGCACTTCTTCCGGCAACCAGTGAACCTGTTGCTGTTTCTTCCAGAACTCATACGCCCACGGATAGCGAAACGGCTTGTAGGAATGGCTAACGGTCAAAAGGCCTGGCTTGGAAGCGGTGTCGGACATGAAAAACCCCGGAAAACTGGCGGAAGCGACTCGCCGATAAGGCGCGCCTCTGATCACTACATATTGGGGTTAAAGCAGACTGAACGTCCAGACCTAGTTATTCACAATTCACAGGCTGACGCAGAAAATCCGGGATGGTTCAGCCATCGCCCGGCAAACCAACCGCGCTATGGGAAAGAAATCAGATCTACCAGCGACGGCTGAGGGAGAAAGCGGCGAAATCATCGGCCGCATCATAATCATCAATACCGATCCGCGCTGTGCGTTCGCGCCGCACATAGGCAAAGGACAGATCACTTTCGCCCAGACGCATGGCAATGCCCGCCTGCGCATCACCGACCACCGCATAGGGTTCCAGCGTCATGGCGCCGCGCATATTCCAGCCTTCCGCCGGGTCATACAGCAAGGCATGGCGTTCCGCGCCGGCAAACAGATACCAGCTGGGACGTTGGGAATCTTCTTGCAAATATCGACCGATGCGTACTTGTGCGCCTGCACCGGCACCTGAGCCTTCCGGTCCGAAACTGAGGCCGGCACGCGGTTCGATCGACAGATCCAGGCCGGTTTCACCACCCGGCGAATCAAACCGGGTGACATAATCCACCGCGAAGGATGACCGCACTTCGCGCTCAGGCAGGATGATGGCGGAATCAATGCGCGATTCGGACGCAAACAGGCGATCAACGCGCGTCATCTGATCCGGACTGAAGACCCGAACCACCAGCCGTGATCCATCCTCGAATTCACCGATCGACGTCGATTGGGCACCAAAAGCTGTCAAAGCCGCACTGTCCGAGCCGGTTTCGCTGAGAACGCCGGCTGCCACAGATGCAGCATTATTGTCAAATTGCTCAATTGGGCCGCGCGTTTCGGTCAGAAACGGCGCCAGAATAACATCATCGACATTGAAAGCAGTCTGCGGGGGCCAGTCCGTGTCTTGCGCATGTGCGGTCGCAACGGTTCCGGGAACCGCCAGACTTAACACCGCAATGACATCCCATATCCGGGCCACGAGTTTACTCCCACAACTCACAATCCTAGCAAATCTACCATGCCTTTTGGCGCGACGCGTTAAAATTCGCGGTAAAAACAGTCTTTGCCGCAACTATGGTAAACGAATTTCGGCGAGCGTGACTCTAAACCCACATGCTGCAACGCAACAAAAAAGGCGACCCGAGGGCCGCCCTGATTGGGTTAAGCACGCGCAGCCTACTGACAGGCGAGGCATTCCTCGTAATCCGTCTTGGCGGCGTCTTCCATGGAAATTTCGACATCAGTCTTGTCAGCACTCCCCGCATAAGAGGCGCGCTGCACCGATTTCGAGCGGCAATAATAGAGCGATTTCACGCCCTTCTCCCATGCCGTCCAGTGCAGCATGTGAAGGTCCCACTTATCGACATCGCCCGGCAGGAAAATGTTCAAGGATTGTGACTGACAGACATAGGGCGTTCGGTCTGCAGCATGTTCGATCACCCAGCGCTGATCGATCTCGAACGCGGTCTTGAACAGGTCTTTTTCATTCTGATCGAGGCATTCCAGATGCTGGACAGACCCTTCATGCTCCAGAATGGAAATCCAGACGTCTTCTGTGTCCTTGCCCTTGGCCTCCAGAACTTTCCGGAGTTGCGGATTTTTGACCGAGAATGACCCGGACAAGGTCTTGTGGACATAGAAATTCGCTGGAATGGGTTCGATACCGGCCGAGGTTCCACCGCAAATAATGGAGATGGACGCAGTCGGTGCGATCGCCAGCTTGTGCGAGAACCGGGCTTTGACACCGGCTTCTTCAGCATCCGGGCAAGCGCCGCGTTCATCCGCCAGCTTGACCGAGGCTTTGTCGGCCTCCTGACGGATATGCTTGAACATTTTCATGTTCCAGGATTTTGCCATCGGCGATTCAAACGGCGCATTCATGGACTGAAGGAAAGAATGGAAGCCCATCAGACCCAGGCCCACAGACCGTTCGCGAATGGCGGAATAGACGGCGCGATTCATTTCCGGTGGCGCGCGCTCGATAAAATCTTCCAGAACATTGTCGAGGAAGCGATAAATGTCCTCGATGAATTGCGGGTCATCCTTCCATTCCAGGAATTTCTCCGCATTGAGCGAAGACAGACAACACACGGCGGTCCGGTCACGGCCATGTTTGTCGACGCCGGTCGGCAACATGATTTCCGCGCACAGATTGGACTGGCGAACTTTCAAACCCTGTTTTTTCTGATGCGCCGGCAGGGCCGCATTCACCGTATCGGAAAAGACGATATAGGGCTCTCCCGTCTGCAAGCGCAGATCGAGAATTTTCTGCCAGATCTTGCGCGCCGACACGCTGCGAACAACTTCGCCGGAGAGCGGGGATTTAAGTTCGAATTCCTCATCATCCCGCACCGCTTCCATGAAAGCGTCCGTGACATTCAATCCGTGGTGAAGATTGAGACTCTTGCGATTGAAATCGCCGGAGGGTTTGCGGATTTCAAGGAATTCCTCGATTTCCGGGTGATGCACATCAAGATAGACCGCGGCTGATCCGCGACGCAGCGAGCCTTGTGAAATCGCCAGCGTCAGGGAATCCATAACCCGGATAAACGGAATAATGCCAGACGTCTGTCCATTCTGACCGACTTTCTCGCCGATGGAACGGACCTCGCCCCAATAGGTGCCGATACCGCCACCATTGGATGCCAGCCAGACATTCTCATTCCATGTGTTGACGATATCGCCGAGCGAATCGCCCACCGTATTCAGAAAGCAGGAAATCGGCAGACCGCGAGTCGCGCCACCATTCGACAGAACCGGTGTCGCAGGCATGAACCACAGATTGGAAATATAGTCATAAATGCGCTGGGCATGATCGGTATCGTCAGCATAGGCCTTCGCCACACGCGCGAACATATCCTGATAGGATTCGCCCGGCAGGAGATAACGGTCAATCATGGTCTTCTTGCCGAAATCCGTCAGCAACGCATCGCGCGACGGATCGGTTTCGACCTGTTTGACGAGTTTCAAATCCGGCTTCGGCGCACGCGGCTTTCCGGGTCGAAGTTTCTCCTGGGTGTCAGATTCCATTGGGTTCTTGACCATGGCTGCAGCGTCATAAGGCGTCATTTTTAACTCGTCTCCCCCGGAAACCAGAGCACAGTTTCTCACTGGCGCGGAACGCATAGGTTCGCGCCGCTGCTCTGCTTGTCCCATGATGGTGTGCCTGCTGTTCCAGCCGACGCAACATATAGTGCTTAACCCGACCGGCTTGGTCAACATGGTTTATGGCCTGAAAACG
>Ga0316204_10004593_pt1 | contig 24475 bp, 35 predicted proteins | sample 6monrhotite_MG_2_FD_205661 | JGI IMG/M metagenome (GOLD analysis project Ga0316204, IMG submission 205661) | Microbial mat bacterial communities from mineral coupon in-situ incubated in ocean water Damariscotta River, Maine, United States -... | ecosystem: Environmental > Aquatic > Marine >... | reverse complement strand
AACTAGATACCCCTGTAATTCGTTCAATGGAACAACGTTTCCTAAACACTTTCGATAAACTTCTTGTAAAGGGTAAGAACACTGAGTTTGATTCAGACATCACCCGTATGATTAAAGGTAAGCTTGAAGACTTAGATACAGACACTAAGAACGCTTTAGAGCAATACCATAGCTATATTAAAGGGCTTAAAGGTGTAGATCAAGGCAAGATATTTAATAAGATAGACGCCATGTTCTCAAATACAGTATTCGATGGACTTGTTAATAGTCAAAAAGCTAGCTCAGCTCTCCAAAGCTTCACATCTACAGCTGTGATTATAGGGAGACCTGCATTCCAAGTTCCTCAGAACTTATTCCAAAGCATCTATATAGCGATGCGCGGAGGTAGGGATGGGATGAAAGCTGCTGCTCAACTCCCGTTCTTGCTCGGAGCTATGAGTGGAGGTGAAGAAGGGGTTAAGCTATTCGCTAAGATGTTAGGTGTTCCGCCTAAAACAGCTAAAGCGGTTGTTGATGACATCATAGATAGTGGTTTGTTTACAGCTGTTGGAAGGGCGGATGATTTCCTCTCTATGACAGGAGGAGCCTCTAAAGCTCCAGCCACTTCTTATGCAGGTAAAGCTGGAAGGATCGCTGTTAGCACTCTGAAATCGCCGTTGAAGGTGTCTCAGGCGCTTCAGGAGGGGAGTATTGCAACAGTTAATACCCTAGCCTACCTAGCATCATTTAACAAGCTTGTGAAGCGTAACAAGATGCCTTACAACGCTAAAACAAAAGCTCGAATGTCTTTTGAAGCTCAGAAGATGACAGCTACACAGAACGGCATTAATCAGTTTGTTTATCAGAACCAAGCTAATCCGATGTCTATGGTGTTCCAATTTATGCAGCACATACAGAAACTCCTGTTAGATGTTGTGATTGACCCAGTTATGGTGGCAACTACAGGCAAGTCTCTAGGTAAAGAGGCTAGTATCTTTGCTGAGACACGTAAGAGAGCGTTATGGACGACCTTAGCCACGCTGCATATCTTTGGATTACAGGGCTTAGTTGGTGAGAAAGGTTCTATGGGGATTCTCGATACGATCAGGGAGACTAACCCTGAGTATGAAGAGAACGGCTTATACGACTTCTACGTTAATGACGTATTAGGTGGCGGTCTTGTAAACCTCCTATTAAATAACTCTGTAGCTTACTTCGGAGGAGAAGGCAGGGTAGACTTGTCTGGTAAGGTTGGCCCGTCTGCATTCATTGATACGGCTCACGCATTCTACCTGCAAGGCATGATTGATCTTTTCTCTACAGGCGTTCCAGCTTCGATGGAGATGTTCGGGGCAACAGGCGGTGTAATCGGAGACTTAATCTCTACAGGTTGGGATGTAGCAGCTATTGCAGGTGCTCCTGAACTTGATACAACAGAGAAAGCTTTCGACGCTATAAAGGAGATAGCTGGAGTTATCAAAGGTTTCAGTGATGCTGAGAGAGCATACATAGCTTACAACATAGATAAATGGCCAGCCTTTAAAACCCTAAGTGGTACAACAAGGGCTACGAACTTTGAAGCTATCGCAGGATTCTTCAACTTAACTCCTGAGGCTATGCAGGACTACTATACCTCTAATAGCTTTGGAAAATCCTCCGCTAGATCTGGAGAACAGGGCAAAGCAATAAGACTCTCTACGCCCATGATCAGAGGAGCAATGAGGGAACTGGCGGACTTAAAGGCACAAGGCAGAGCCACCCCATTGGAGGTTTTCAAGGTTCTGCGTAAGTGGAGTAACAACGCTAAAGCTATTGTTAATAACCGTAAGATGGACTCCTTTATAGTGGATGAGTTTAAAAAACACCTTCTCGACTTCGGAACTCCAACCTATGAACAGATAATTAAGAAGACTGTGGATAATAGTAAGATGGGGGATGAAGTTCCTAATCTACAAATACTCTTACAAAGAGCAACCACTGAGCAGATGAAGCAAGAAATTAAGAAAGAAATTGAGTTTAGAAAGACTCTCAACTTTGCACCTTTAGAAATATTGGAAGATGAATGACAGAATTTACACGTGAGATAAAATCTCTAGAGAAAGCCGTCACCAGTACCCCGCAGGCTCCAATGCCTACAGGGAATCTAGGATCTGACGTAGTAGGTTTGGCAGGTACTGCCTTACAACTCTATAATCGGGGGCAAGCTGAACAGCGTCTTGCAGTCCTTAGGGAGAAGGATGCACTTCAAGAGAAAACAATGTCTGAGGGTATCCTAGGCTTACGTGATCTAAGGCAGAGCCTTGTCAATCAAGGTGTCACTGGTCGTAGACTGTTGGATAGGGAACAAGCTTACTTATCTCAATATGACCCCACAACCCGTCTAGGTATTGTAGGTGGAGCTAAGAAGGCTACAGGGGTTTCCCTATCTTCTGCCACTAAAGAGGCTCAGGGTGTTGCTGAGGCGCAGAGGGAACGTAATCTAGCCCTTGTTGCATTAACTCCTTATGCCACAAGACCCTTCCCCTCAGATGGTTCAGCAGAAGATGTAGCTAAGTGGGAGATTGAAGCTGCTGGCAGGCAGGCGGAGAAAAAAGCTTTAGCTGCTGAGTATACACTAGACAGCCAGAGACTGGGGGTAGAGGGTCAGCAGGAACGGCAAAAAGTTAAACTGTTCGGAGCTATACAATCTAGAGATAAAGTGACAGAGCTACAAAGGACATTGAATGAAATCCTCCCACAAGTTAATTTAGACGACCCTAAAGCTAAAGCTGAAATGATGCAAACCCTTGACTCCATGAAAGCGGCGTTTAGGCAAACTGTAGACGCTGATGCGGAACGGTTTGGGGTTGTGTTATCTCGACCTGACAGGAATGCAATCCTTGAAGATTATGAAGCTGTAATAGGTGTTGTAGAGAGGCAGTTGAACGACGAAAGCTTCAATGAACTGTCTGAGACAACACGGATGAACAGGCTGAACACAACATTGGATGTAATGTATAAGTCAGACGATCCGGCTATTAAGCAAGCAGCTATGATGTATACAGTAAATAAAGATCTAGGGCAGAGCCTAGCGCCTAAGTTAATAGTTTCGATGTTACAGAACATCACAGATGGGACATATCCCTCAGCCCCCGATGGGGGAGAGGATACTGAAAAGAAGAAGCAAGGTATTCTTAGTTTAGTGTTCAGCGCATTCTCAGACCCTAATGCTACTGCTGAAGCTAAGACCATGTCTTCTGAGTACTTAGAGTCCGTGTTCTCGCTCCCGCCTAAGAGGCTTAAATCTTTTGTATCGTCTGGAGACTTCTCTAAATATATTTCAGAGCTGGGTAAGTACCCTGACGGTATTCCAGAAGCAGATAAGTTGGATGTGTTCTCAGCAATGAAGCCTGTTGTAACAGACGTACTCAGCTCCACTACCTCCAACTTCTTATCTGAAAGTTTTAAGGTTGGCGGAGGAAGTGCTAGAGATACAGCTATAGTGTCTGTTATGGATGGTGTAGAGCTTAACGAACAAACTCTCACATTGACAACGACAGAGCTGGGAGCAGGGAGTAAGGATCTACAAGCGAAGGTATCTAACTTCAATAAGGTGATGTCCGATGCAATAAAAGCTTATCAAGCTCTAGGAGCTTCAGAGTCTCAAATCTCAGAATTTAAGGCTGACATATCAGCAGCATATCAATTAGAACGAAGTAACCGGAGTAAATAATGCCAAAGAAAGGCCAATATAAAGCATCAGCCTCAGCTCGCAGTAAGCAACAACGTAAGTATAACTCTACAGCTAAGGCTAAAAAAGACAGAGCAGCACGTAACCAAGCTCGTGCTGAAGCAGAGAGAGATGGAAGAGTGAGTAAGGGGGATGGTAAGGATGTAGACCACAAGACTCCCCTGAGACGTGGCGGAAGTAATAAGAAAACGAACACCCGTGTACAGTCCAAGTCTAAGAACAGGGCTAACAACGGGAGTAAGAAAGGTATGAAACGTACGGGGAAGCGTAAGTAATGGCGAATAGATTATATGATTTAGCAAGAGAGAGCTTCTTGAAGGGAGAGATCAGCTGGAGTGGGGATAATATCAAGGCTGCTCTAGTCGATAGTGCGTCTTATACCCCTAACACAGCGACAGACCAGTTCTTGTCGTCTGTCTCGGGGATTACAGCCACTTCAGCAAACTTAGCCTCTAAGACAACTACAGACGGAATAGGAGACGCTGCTGATGTCACCTACTCTAGCGTCACTGGTAATCAGTCTGAACTGATTGTTGTGTATCAAGATACAGGTAGTGCAGCTACATCTAGACTTATCGCATTAGTGGATACAGCTACAGGTCTCCCTGTTACACCTAATGGTGGAGATATACAGATACAGTGGGATGCAGGTGCTAACAAAATATTTAAATTATAAGGATCGATATGTTTGGAATTACAAGATTAACCCCTGAAGAAAAGGCAGAGCACACACGTAAGAAGCGTTGTGCGCAATTGGATAAGCTTCTTCAAGCCGAGATGACATTGAGAGCTGAATCTCTTAAACGGTCTGATGAATTGAGAGATGAGTTGGAAGAGTTGAGTGGGGTAGGGGATGCCTAGTCTCTTTGACAGAGTCTCAGGTATATCTGAGGATAAGCTCCCTATTAATCTAATCCGGTCACTAGCCTCAGAACTCTCTAATGGTAGGGTCTCTCCAAGTTCTGTTGTACAGGTTCTGGGTTTAAACCCCGAGCAAACTTCTGATTTCAACACCTTAATGGGGAAGGCGCAAGCCTCCTCGGATGCTTTAGCTTTTAGTGAAAGGGTCTTTGCTTGGCTTGCTCTCTCGGAGCTAGCAGCCTCGGGACAGCCTTTCCTTGAGGACTATTTACTAGAGGCTAACTTCTGGCAGTGTGTTGAACAGGAATCAGTTAAGTAATGGGGGATATCACCACCACAAGGGTGCAACTAAACACCACCACAGGAACCCAAGATATTGCGGTGTCTGGGTTTGGAACACCTGACGCAGCACTTATCATACTCCAGCATGTGTCTGGTGATAACTCAATAACTAATGATGCTAGACTTTCCATAGGTGCAACGGATGGGACATCTAATGTTGTTAACTACATACAGTCCGTGGACGGGGTCTCTACCTCCTCTACGGATAGGAGGACAGCTGGTGGTATATTGGGGATTGTCTACAATGACGCAGGTTCAATCCTCCAGCAGTGTGTTTTCGACTCTTGGGTTACAGACGGTATTAGGATAGACAATACCGCAGCATTAGGGAGTACGATATTTGCAACAGTAATCCTCTTTAAGAATGTGCAGTCAGGTGCATTCATAGAGCAGATGCTGACTACTAGCGAGACCGTTAATGTGGGCTTCGAGCCTGACCTTGTATTCATGATGGATACAGGTAATGCTTCCACGGCTTATGCGGGTCAGGCTATTAACGTATTCGGTATTGCCCACAATGACGGGTTAGACTCTAACTACGGCCAGTTCTACTTCGATAGAGACTCACTCGCAACCTCCCAGTCAGGGAGTTACATCAGTGACACCTACAGTTTCGGACAATACTTCAATGACTCTCTAAGTTGGGGAGGCGGGGTAGAAAACTACACCGCAACGGGCTTTGACCTAAACGCCAATGCGTCAGCAGGCAATGACTATGTTGTTGGTCTGGCTATTAAGTTTGACAATGCTACAAATATCAATCTTGGTGTTGTAGGGAGTCCTGCCTCCACGGGGGCTGTCAGTTATGACTCAGCAGGGTTTGAGCCTGATTTTGGACTAGTCCTTACAACTAAGAACACCTTAGTAGACACTGTCCAGAGCGCGGGTGTCCAAGGCTTGGGTATTTGGTCTATAAGTGATAATAGCTACCAATCTAACGCTTACTGGAGTGCGGATGGCTCCGCTACCTCGGATGCGGTATCCCTCGTTTCAGACAACCGACTACGAGATTTACTGACATCCAGCTCTACGTTGAATGAAGGAACTTTCGTAGGGTTTGATACAGATGGATTCGATTATAATTTCACCACTGTTAGCGCTACTCAGCGTAAATGGGTAGAGCTAGCTATAGGGGCTGTGGGGGGCGGGGGCTTAACTATATCCCCCACAGGTATACCCACAGCCGAGGCTTTTGGAACCCCTTCGATAGTCTTAGGGGCAGTGACAATAAGTCCTACCTCGATACCTTCTGAGGAGGCCGTAGGGGAGCCTATAGTAACTTCTGGTGCTACGGTGTTACTTCCTGTCTCTATCCCCTCAGAAGAGGCTGTAGGAACTCCTGAGGTGATTACAGGGCTTGTATCTATAGAGCCTGTTAGCATACCTTCAGAGGAAGCTGTTGGAGAGCCTATAGTAACTAGTGGAATTACAGTTATAGCTCCTACAGGTATACCTTCTGGGGAAGCTTTTGGAGAGGCTGTTGTGGCCAATCTACTCAAAATCATAGAGCCTTTAGGCATTGAGAGTGAGGAGCTGTTTGGAATACCTATTGTTTTAGGTGGGGATAGGATAATTATACCTATTACAGACAGAACCACTTGGAACACTGTTGCAGGCTATCTACGTACCTTGAAGTTTAAGGGTGCAGATAACGATGTAATAGCTGATTGGTTACGAAGTGAAGGGTATCCTGTTCAGTACAATGATGCTTGGAATGACTACCTAGAACTCACTGAGGCGTATACGGGGAGTTTATCAGACAAATACGCTAAGTGGAAACGAGGAGAATAACGTGTATGAACCCCTAACAGGTATCTGGAGATTCAACGAGAAGGATGGTACTTATGATGGGTGTGTTACATTAATGTTTGATGAGAATGTTGTGACGGGTAAGGGGCTAATTGCTAGCCCCAGTCACAGTGAATGGAAGAAGCTCTTTGACTTCTTAAAGGGGGAAGGTGCTACGACTTTTCGCTACAAGCGGGGGAAGGTTTGGAAGGAGAGACCTCTTTAGATAGAGGTTTATTCTTAGTCCAATCTATCTTCTGATAGTTCTCCCTGAACTTATCCCCATCCTCCTTCTTCCTCCCTGACATTATCCTTCCGTTGTTTCTAATATCTCCGTCTTTACTCATATCGCTTCCTCATACGTTTATGTGTATACATACTAGCTATGCACCCCAACGATCCTCCCAGACCTATCGGTATAAATAGCCAGAAACTCGTCTTTACTACTAGGCTTATCACAGCCACTTCGCACAGAGCCATCAGCATCGACACTGGAGTTACCAGAGCTATCTTGTGGTGCATCACATTCAGTTGTTGGAATGCTTTCAGGAATATGTATGCTGTGCTTACTAGGAACGCTGTAAGCAATATACCTATTGTCAAGGCCTTTTCTCTCCCATGTTTGGAAACTATAGAGGAACATTAGTTCACATGCAGCATGTAGCAGGTGGTTCTCTCCACTTTCTGGGTCAATATCTTCTCCCTTTTGCCAAGCAGAGAGGTGTCTTTGTAGGGCGTCATATAGCCGGTTAAACTCTATCCCTTCAGCCCAATTATAAGGGCCGTATTTCTCAGCTCCGAAGGAAAGCACTTTAGCCACTCCTTCAATAAACTCAGGAGTAACTAGACCCATTCTCGGTTTACCTGTATCAAATTTAGAACCTGACATGTTACTTATCCTCCTGTTGTTTGCGGAGTTGTTCCACTCTTTCGCGTATTTCGCCTTGCGCTATACCTAAATCGCAAGACCTCACCTTTGCCCACGAATCAAAGCTATGCCTACACCCTGTAAGGCACCATTTAAGCGCCTCTATCTGCTGCTCAAGGTCGCGTTGGGCTAGTTGAGTTTCGGCAAATAGAACAGCTTGGAAAGCGCCTTTTGGGATTTCGAACTCATCATTTACTACACCCTTTAAGCAGTTAGTTAAAGAATCACGCTCCCGCTCAAGCTCGGTGATGTTTACTTCTTGCAGCCTGATTAAATCTTTCAACTTACCAATAGTTTCACCCTTCTCATTGCGAGCAATAATCAACCTGCGCTTTTCTTCTTCTAGTTGCGTGACCTTGCTTTCTAGCCTAGATATTTCAAACTTGGCTCTTTCAATGTCAGCTTTTAAATCACTCATACATCACCCCTCCACAATTAAGTAAAAACCTGTATCTGCATAATGATCCAATAGATTATCTAATGCTGATTTAGAGCTTCCCACATCAGGAATACTATCTGCGTTATAATATCCTATAGTTTTACCTATTAAGATACAGCCCTGTGTTTGGTATTTAAAGTTGCCTGCATGTACTTGAATAAAGGATCTATTCTTAACACCTTCCAGTTCAAACACATCTCCATTCTTAGGAGACTTTCTGTATTTACATTCGTATGTCCCTTGAGGGATGCACGAGATATTCCTTTGATTAGCCAACCAAGGGAGTTCTAATGTACAAGCATTGAAGTCCTCTTCAGGAGATCTCAATATCCCTATAGTTACATTATCTAAGTATAGTCTTTTTAGTATTAGGGTGGGCATAGCCATACCGGCTAGCCTCCCAGCAAAACTACTCCCCATTAGTATACCTCACTACTTTAACAACAAGCCCTAGACGTAGGGCTATGTCAATCATACTTTTTGTTCCTTTAGATTTACCGTCCCAGAAAGCTACCAATGCTTCAGCATAATTTGCCATCTCTCGGTTGCGTATAAAGCCAGCAGACTTTCCATGCTTCTCCCAGTCAGCTGGGAACTTAACTACCTTCCTGTCACAACTACCAGCCCAAACCTCTCCGAGTTTGTCAGCTCCTTTAGCGCATCCACTAACTACAATCAGTTCAGATGAACTGTGGTACTCCTCGAAGTGGTCTAATTCATCTGCCAGCAAGCCACTGTCATTGAAACCCCTACCACCAGCTACAATCGTCCTCATACGCCATAACCCTCCTCAGGCTCGTCTTCGAAATCTTCGTAGAATTTCTCCTGCCCCTGCCAATATTCGTGCCTGTCTTCTGGGACTAATTCCAAGCCTTTGTCCTTCCCGTGAAAAGCATCCCTGTAGCCTAGTTTAAAAGACTCTGAAGCGTTTTCTGTGACTCTCCAATCTTCTTCGCTCATAGGTATTTATCCAATAGGTAGTGTATATCCACTATACAGGGGCTGTAGTCCCCGTTGTTTACATTATGTTTCATAACAACACCTCTCCAGTGATCATTACCTTGCGGGCCTTTGTATGTTTCATCATGTAGATAGAAGCTTCCAGCTACAAGCCCCCATATTTTGTTTCCCGTATTGGTGGTTTCAGTGGCTATTTCCAAACCCTGCACATGTCCCATAGTGAAGCTGCTCTTAACCTTGTTAAGTTTATTGTTTATTGCACCACCATAAGGACGCCCAGAAAGAGGATTGTAGAAATAGTGAGCATAGCTGATACCATCAATGAGAACAGGAGAAAGAAAGGGGTTAACATTCCACCCAAAATCAGCAAGGCATAGATTTTCATAGCCAAAGCTTCCATCCAATTCGGGGTTTGATTCGAGGTGTCTTGCGATTCTTTCTTCGTGGTTCCCAATACAGAACTCCATTCGTGGACTATAGATCCGTTTCTTATTCTTCTTCTGACGGGCCTGTAGACGCCTGAGAGGGGCTAAAAGGATTTCCATAGCCCGTATCCCTGCATCAATATCTTTAATTACCCTACGGCCTTCCATAGCCTTCTTACCTCGGTCATAGGAAGACAGGCTAGGCATGTCCCAATGATCCCCTATGTGGACAATAACGTCTGGTCTTTTCTCTACGATATAATTGCCCAGAGCTTCTAAGTGGTGGAGAGGAACTCCCTCTTTCACTTGAGTGTCTGGAATTAATAAGTGTTTAGTCATTCTTACCTTCCTGTTTTATAAGCTCTCTGTACTTCTGCTGAGTCTTTGCGGTCTTGGCTGCTCGTAGTCTCCTACGGTACTCGCGGATCTTCTTATCTTTTGGAGTCTTGTGAGTACTGTGTATAGGGTTCATTGAGTAGTCGCTGAATATATAGTCCGAAACATTGATCAGAAACTTGTGGAGTGTCTCCTTATCTCTGAATCTCTTTCCGTAACGGTTCATGTAGTTCTCTATCTTACCTAAGAGGATATTGCAATCCTTGTGGATAGTGTTTCGTACATGTCCACTTTTGTGGTCGTGATCAAGTGCAGCGTCCCCCGATGTAAGGGGGCTTAGACACATTGGGCAGGTGTTATTATTACCTGCGAGGAACTCCTCCCTGAGTCCCCGTAGCTCAGCCTGTTTCAGCTTCCTCGTTTTAGTCAAACTTCATTTCACGCTGTAAGATGTCACTCAGTTCTCTTTCATCAAGAGGGGTGCCACATTCTTCAGGAACTAGGTACAGGACTCCGTCTTCTGTAACCTTAATACTCCCGATGTACACATGATCAGAGCTGTAGTGGGTGATACATATTGAATCATCATCTACGATCTCACCCATCTGAGCAATTACGTTGTATTCTTTTTCTCTTCGTCTGTCGAATTCTTCTCTGCTTACTTCAATCAGATCCCAACTCATTGTATTACCTCTATGTGATTCTCCCAACATAGCGTACCATCTTCTAGAACGATTACTCGGGGGAACTTATCTTTATATATCTCGGCTATAGTGCCTGTCCATCCTTGCTGGATTACCCCACAACAGCCCGCTGTTGTCAGGTTTACTCTAACTTTAACCCCTATTTTGGTGGTTTCCACAATACAGGCCTCCCATCTTCATCAAGTTCTCTTGTCATCCATAAGAGGCTAGCATTTTCATGGAGCGCTTGCCTAGCTTTCTCTTCATCATCGTAGTAGTTCTGATAAGTTTCAAGCGTCTTTTCATATAGCTCGGTCTCATTTTCGCATTCCTCTAAAATATTGTAGGCTTTTACATCGCCATGTCGGGGGAGGCCTTGTATGTTATCTACCTTATCCCCCATGATACATTGAGCATAGAAGAGCCTCATACCCCCACCAGAGAGTTTTCTCTTCTTAGAGAGGGTAAGGTAGCCCATCTCAGTTATGTACTCTAGAGGCTTCTCTGGTTGGATTGAGAGAGGGTATCCGTAATGCCACCCCTCTACAGTCCTCAGATCCTTGTCTCTAGATACAATGACACTGTCTGTACCCATCTCGGTTTGTTGAATAGATAATATATCGTCAGCTTCCATCCCATCCACCACCTGAGCTTTATATGTGAACGTTAGATATTGTCGGATGTTCTCATAATGCCAAGGTTTAGGTTGCTTCCTGTTTCCCTTATAGGGGAGGATAGTTGCTATGTCGTGTCTAAAATTATCCCTACCTGTTAGATACATAGCGTATTCTTTACAGCCAACTGCTTCTAAGACACCCTCTAGGCGAAAGTCAATCAAATCCATGCAGTAAGAAAAGGGAAGCGTGAATGCTTCCCCATCTTCATCCTTCCTCTCAGCTGCAAAGGCTACATCGTAGCTCCAAGTATCTGCATCTATTAAGGCTAGGTATGGTTTATTTACCAAGGTTCGTCATCATCATCTATTGATGTGTCAGCTCCTGCTGCTGGCTCTCCATCCATATCGGGTGGAGCATCCCCCTCAGTACGGGCTGTGAACTTAGTATCCTGTCCCTCAAGCATACGTTGAAGCTTACTATTGTCATACTCCAAGTTCTGCTTAATAACGTTCTGTAGCCACTCAGGGAACGCCTCAAAGACTTCTCGGTCTGGTGAACCTAAGTCAAACACTACAGGATCGTTCTCTAGTGGAGGCACTACAACGCCCTTCATGAGAGGCATAACGTCTGAGATGTTGTCAAACACACGTCCCTCATTCTTACCCTTACCTTTGTCATGAGTAATCAAGGCTGCACAAGGCTGGTCAATAAATTGAGACCAGTCACCTCGGAACTTGCCTTCAGGGTCAAGCTTGCTGTACCACTTATAGCAGGTGGAACGATCATCTGTGGACATACCGATACGTTGGGACTTCCACATAGGACGACTAACACCATCAAGCTCAATACGTTCATCAGGAAATTCTAATGTAACGTATACCTCGTACTTCGGTTTCTTCTCTTTACCTAGATAGGCACGTTGTTCTTGTAACCCTAAATCAATCACCTGTACAAAGCGAGCCATGTTCTGACCAACAGGGATCAAGGCTCGTTGTGTTCCAGCTGCTTTAGGTATTTCATTCATATTTAGTGGCATATACTCTCCTGTGTGGCCGAATTAGACCCCACATATATAAAAAAGTTCATTAGTGGGTCTCAGCCCAGTTCTTTCCTACATCACTCTCCCCTTTGTGGGGGCATTGGATGTTCAGATATTTGCCTGCATGGGCAATAGATTTGTCTGCGAGTTGTACATATTCATCTTGTTTAGACTCCAACACTAAGGCTTGGTACTCATCGTGGACATTGGCTACGAACATGTAGTCCTTACCATATACCCAACCTCGATCCCTTAACCACTTATCCAAAAAGCATAGTGCGTATTGCATCATAATAGCCTCATCGGACTGTAATGCGTATACCAGCACATCCTTTTCAAGTTTTACGTGTATGGGTCTTCCATCTAAACCTCTGAACCAGCCGTCTACATAGGATAGCCCTCCCCAAGGGTTCAACGTCTGTCTTGCATTGCTCTTCCACTCTTTAACGAGAACCTCTTGCACCTTTACCTGTGCTGTGAAGATCCCATCCAGAGCTGTCCGTATCTCTCCTCCAATCTTAGGGCCAGCTTTGGCCATAGACCCGAGCTTCTTATCTTGAGCATTAAACTTATACCCGTAGTTGAAGTTCTTAGCACTACTTCGTGTTATCTCTGGCATACTATTCCGAGTGAACACTTCATTCAATGCCTTAGCAGCTCGTGAGTGGCTGTCTGTGCCCTTAGACTTGTCTCCATTAAGGAGCATGTCCTCAAACACTGGATCGTTAACACCATAGGCTGTAGCTCGTCCTAGGAGCATCCTATCTTGACAGCCTGCTGAGTCAGTCCCGACTAGAACATAGTCTTTAGGGGCGATAAATAGCCTACGCATTTGCTTTCCGAAGAAGCTTTCATTTCCGGGAACGTTGACGATTCCTGAATGTTTAAGCCTCCCTGTACTGGCAATCCCTGTAATCCTTTGACAGATAGTTCCATCGGAGCGTATACTTTGCAGCCATCCCTCAAGGATTGATCTTCTAGCTCGGCACTGGACTCGTTTAGCGGCCAGCCTACCAATAGCACCATCAATCCCAAGGAAAGGGTCATCATGTTTAATCTTAGGACTACTCTTAATAAGCTGCCCATCTGCATCCTTCATTGGCCGTTTAGTCTTCGGGTCTTTCTTATAGTTCCACTCACGAGGCTCCCACCCCTCGTCTATTAGGAACTGTTTCAACTCCATAGGGCTGTCTAGATTAACCTTCCTGAACTCTATCCTCGTGAATGGGCCAGATACACACCTCTGAGACTCTTTAGTAGTGAACCATCTCTTAGTTATTGCAGCTAGGCTCCTATCTTGTAGGAAGGGTTTATTAACGGAGGTATCCTTATAAGGTAGATCTAACACATCAGGGAGTTTAGGTATCAATACATGGTCTATCCTACGAATAAACCTGTCTAACATACTGATATTCTTAACTAACTTATTCCTATCTACAGGCCAACCATTCTGTTCTTGCCTTTGTAGAATATCGAATAAGTTAAACGTAAGTTTTAACGCGTTGGGTGGCCACCCCTGTTCTTTCATTTTAGCTAGGCATTTACGATATAGCCTAAGCTGGATGCGGGTATCCTCTTTACACCTGTGTAACATCTCAGGGGTATAGACAGACCAATCTTCATGTTCAGGTTTCTTGATACCAAACCTGATACCCCAAGCCTCTACGGAATGTGGCCCGCTAGAGCAACCTTTAGGTACAGATATGTCTGGAAACAGCACTCTAGACATAAGAAGAGTGTCCACCCGCCTTCCTTTAAACTCATAATTATAGAGTTTTTTTAGGCAGGGATGGTCGTAACCGTATCCGTTATGAAAGATTAAGGTGGAGCATGTGTCCATGAACCGAAGCATGTCGCCCATATCTGTGAAAGGGAACACTTCCTCTGTCTTCACATCTATAAAGACCCCACAGTGCATCTTGGTGACGTTAGAGAGGAGTCCATTCCCCTCTAAGTCAGCTACACATGACCTGCCCATTACTCCCCGAAAATCTTCTTACGGATCCACAGGAAGGTAGCCGCGCTCTGCTTCTCGAAGTACAGGGCAGCCAGCCCCATCAGTGTTGCTTGAAACAGGGTTCCTGTGGCAGAGAACGAGAAAATTAATGCAATCATAATGGCAACAATCACGGCTAGTATTGCCATGAACGGAGCCTCGCAATCGTTCTCAAATACCCAATTCATACCTTGTAACAACTTATTCTTCATCTTGATCTCCGTGGATAGATTCTAAAAGTCTACCCGTATTAGGGTTATATATTAGCGGTATCTTTCCAGTCTCTCCAAAGTTTCTATCTTCGAGAAGGGTTAGATATCTTAGGTTTTTTAGGTTGGGTTGTTCGGGGTCTTTATTACCCTCTAGGCCTACCATGTAGTGACAAGCTCTCATCATGCTCCTAGAGCCTGCAAATTGCATACTTAATACTGGGCCTCCCCTTTCATGGGGAAGTCCGCTCTGAGGGGCATTCAGGTGGCAGAAGATGTAGTAAGTGAAGTCAAGCTCCTTACACATTGACGCTATCTCACTACTTATCTCTACAAGCCTCTCGTTTGCCTCTCCGCTGCCTAAACCTACAGTGAGGCAAGTGATTGGATCAATGATTACATCCTTCACACCCTCAGATGCTGTGACGTAACGTATCTCCCTCTTCAATTGATCCCATTGAACCTTTCCGTATTCTCCATACATAATCGCCTTGTCGTCAATAAGGCGTTGTCCACGCTCGAAAGCATCGTTATCGAACTCTCGCTTAGGGTCATGGAAGATGCTGTTGGTCGCTACGCCAGCCAGCTTCTGTGCAGTTATGTGGTTCTCTTCTTCAGGTTTACAGAAGAACACTGGGAGGTTGTGTTCAGTTATGAGGTGTCCGCCTATCTCATTGACTAGACAAGACTTACCCATTTTAACGCCGCCTCCGAAGTAATATCCCTCACCCCTACGTATGCCCCTAGTGAGGCTTGTAAGCTCCTGCCAAGGCCATGACAAGCCCTGCTTGGGACGCTCCTTAGCTCTCTCCCATACATCACTACTACGTACCAGCTTATCGCTGAGTTGTGTCTTAGCTCGGAACATAACAGCTTGGAACAGTTCGTTCTCACGACCTGCCATGAGCATGTCATGTGCATCCTTCAGTGGGAGCGTAGCAACCTTAACGTCGGGGTACATAAGTGCAAACTGTTTAACAGCACCTTGACCGCTATCATCATTATCAAAGCAGAGTACAACCTCAGCCCACTTATCAAAATGAGGGATACACTTAGCCATTGTATCAACAGACTTAGTTCCATTAGGTAAGCTAATGACACTGGGCATCCTTTCAGACTTACCGAATTGTTTCAATACCTGTAAAAGGGATATACAATCCTTCTGCCCCTCAGTGATGAACAGCTTCTTACCGCCAGCCTTTAGAGCTTGATGCCAACCAAAAGGCCAGAGATCTGAAGTATCCCCCATAAAGAAGAACTTCTTACCTTCAAGCACCTTAACACCATAAGCTGTTATCTCCCCCTCAGGGTTATAGTACGGGTAGTAGTGAGACCTAACTTCACTAGCTGTTTCCCTGTCATAACCTAGACGTACTCCGAAATACTCCATAGCTTTCTGGAGGAGCTTTTCCTTTGGACTATCTCCTATAGGAAACTTAGATACATTAGCCATCTCCTTGGCTGTTTCTTCGGGAGACTTTATTTTTGGTTTAGGCGGGCTATAGTTTTCCATATCGGAATACGGATCAGGTACATAGGTCTGACAACTGAAACAGAATCCTGTGTACCTCCCATCATCTTCTAGGAATACTTGAAGCCCTCGATTAGTCCCACAAGAGTGTGGGATTCTCTCTACGTATTTTTTAGCCATTGTCCTCCTTATTTTAACTTAGTAGCTACATAGTCCAAGGCCTCTTTATGGGATGCTACAATGTGCTTCCCTACAAAGTAGTCCTTAGTTTTACTTACATAGGTTGGTGAATTCTGACCTTGAGCTATGATAACCCCCCAGTTATCGTACAGGTCGAACTCCTTAGTCTTAACAGTCTCCGATCCCGTCCAGCTACACATATTAAAGGAGAAGTTCATCCTCTGAATCGCTTCAGTTGGCTTCTCACCTACAGGTAGGAAGATAATGTCGAAAGGGAGTCCTCTATATTTAAAATGATAAACCTCAAATACAGTATCTTCGTACCCCTCCCTCCTGAATCTTACGGGGACATGGAAGATGGATTGAAGCCAAAGAGTTGTTTCACGCCGACTCATATGAGACTTGGCCCCCATGTATATATCTATATCCCTACAGGGTTTATTGTAGTGCCAGTTACGAGGAGCACCCCCCACTACAACAGCTAAAGGGTCTGCTGCTTTCAGGAAGCCCAAAGCCTCTGAAGCGATCTCCTGCTGATCTTCTATTTGTAGTGTTTTTGGAGCAGACTCTTTAACATCACATGGAGGAGGGGCAGGGCTAAGAAGTATCTCGCCCCAAGGGTCTCCGCTATCCGAAGTGTAATTCGTGAGTCCAAATGCAGAGGCACGCGTTCGGGAGGACATTTCCAATGCTTCCCACCTATCCCCCGCACTTCTAGTGTCTGACCTCCGAAGTTCACGTCCAATGGCTTCCATCTGCTCCAGTGTAGGAGGGGTTGGGCTTGAAGTATTAGGCATCATTGACCTCCACAGGTTTAGCGTCTAAAGACAGGTTAGTGTTTAGAGTTACTATGTTATAATACCTTGACTGAGGCTTAGCGTTGTTTGCAGCCTCTTCCGTCTTAAACAACCCTAATGAATCATCCATACCTATACCTGAACAAACCAATCCCCAGAACACCTGACTATCTGACTCTGGCTCTGGTTGTTCGGTATCATCAGGATCTAGTTGGACACCAGTATCGAAAGAAAGTTCAGAAAAATCTAAAGGGGTTACATCTTGGCCATCAACCAACTCTAGGAGAGCTTTAGAGTATCGTTCCAGTGTTGTACCTTCTAAACCACAAGCCGTGTTAACCTCTAGAACGTATGCCTTGTCTCGTGTAGCGTTCCAAATAATATCAACAGCGCCGAAGTCTAAGCGTAGAGCATTTACAGCGTCAATAGCTAATTTAGTAACCTCCTCAACTGCGTGTCTTGTAGTGTTGATATTAGGCGTTCGGGCATAGATGAACCCGTTCTCGTGATTACGTATACGCCAATCCACATCAGATAAATCTGCATCAGGGTTCATTGCTTTACGTTGGAAGTCAGTAACTATACCCCCCACTACATGCACTCTATACTCTTCAGTTCTTGGAGTGTATTTCGTGTAGAGGGGTGCAGCTGGCAGGCTCTCATCAGACTGACAAACCTGTATACCCCTGCCAGAGTGCCCTGACAGTGCATGGCGAACATAGATCCGGTCTCCTTCTGTTTGCCAAGAATAAGCAATTTGAGAGTCTGAGGTATAAGGCACTGTCCGAACACTGGCTTGCTCAAGCAACCGGAATGTAGCCAACTTATCTGAAGCAACTTGGACAGCCAAAGGGCGGTTGTATATGGTATGATGCGATGCAATGGCTGAGAAATCAGAATTAGTCAAGGTAGACCCCCAGTTGATTATCTTTTTCTCATTCATAACGTTGATAGCTGACCCCTGTAACCGGATCTGCCTACATCCAATAGCATTGGCCAAGGCACGAGCTGATGCGCTGCCTGTCTTGTATGGTAAGACTTTAATATCTTGTCTCATTATATTCCCCTGTCAAGTAGTTGGATTTGTGATTGTGCAGATTCGATGAGTGATTGGTACTTGTTACGATCCCGCCTAGTCATTTTGATCACCTCGGCTGTGTTTAGGATATCGTTAAGTGTCTGAATACCGCGCTCTAGCTGCCTATCTGTGTTCTCGTTGAACTCTAAGTCAGGGAACAATTTATAGAACGTTTGTTGTAAACTTGCTCCTCTCTTGTACTCAATAATATCAGAAGGTTCTGACATAAGGATCGCTTCGTCTTTCATAGCAAAGAGGAAGTTCAGTACGTTGTGGTATTCTTTAAGCCCCACCATAGGTGAGAACATACGAAACTCTATAGTACCTAGGTCTCGAATACGGTAAAGGCCAATCCCTGCGTATTTCGTCCATGTATACTCCCCACTAAGGATACAAGGGATGGTTCTATTGGCGGACATTAGCCGAACAAAATCTTTATAATTGTTCCCACCTTCATCAGTGGCTAGGCAGAAGTTGTTAGACCTGCGCTCTCCGCCAAACAGGTCGAACAACACGTGTTCAAACATAACGGATAAGGCTATGAAGTTCTTGATCTGTGATCCCTGTAAGTCAGATACATCGATATGAATATGGGTACTACATCGTTCCGATAAGGTATATGACGTGGACTCTAGGGTGGAGGTGAGGGAAACAAGAGCTTTTTCAAGGTCTGCCCCACTGAGGGGGCGTCTACACCTTATCTCGATCCCTCCGTTTCTCAACGACCCATCTTCCACAGCTCTCCAATCGTCAGACAGGTCATCTATACAGGGATTTCCCTCCAACTCAAGCTCTATCCCCACAGCTGTATTGTTTCTAAGGATAACAGGGTCTGTGTAGGTAAGGTTATATGCAATCTTGAAGTTTTTTAAAGTATCTCGCATGGCACTCTCTCTCCCCAGAGTTTATTAATTCTATCGGCAACTGTCCAGAAGGGTGTCTTAACCACCCCACCTACATAGTCTCCTATGGTCATGTTTTTATAGAAGGTGAAAACCTTACCTCCCTTAACGGCTAGCCTGTTAGATAGGCAAAAGGTGTCTGAACCTAGCTCATAATCTCTAGGCTCTAGCGCAATTCGAACAATGGCCAGCACGCCTGACAAACTCAACCCACGTCTGAGTCCTCCCCCAGCAGATAATTGGGATATCTCCAGATGGTGGCAACTCAAGGACTTCTTATATGTCCTCGTGGGGCTGTATTTCAGGGAAAATATAGTGTTTTTGTGTTTATAGTACCCCATCTCCACTGTAAATCTGTAGAGTGTTGAGAAGTCTCGTATAACCGACCCGTCGTGCATCATAAGGCCTCGGTCTGGGGCTGAGTCTTCACACTTAAGAAGCTTATACCCCTTCTCTGTCTTGTGGAGTAGAAGGGTTCCCGTGTAATACCCCAAGAATGTCGAAAAGGCTAAGCCTTCATCAGATATAGGGATCAGTTTAATATTTGGATTAATTTTAGAAATCATAACTTCCCCTAATAGTCTAAAGGCAATGTGCCTTGGTATTTATCATCAACCCTAGCTGCCTTGTTTCGTATTGCTGCGTACAAAGAACATATCTTAACTAGGGAGTGGTGGTGGGGCTCTGTATTAGTCTCCCCTGTAAGATGCTTAGTATACTCTGTAATGAGTTTAGTTATTTCCTCAAAAACTCTAGAGTCAGCTAACCATTCACCGCTAGGGTTACGCCATTCAAATCCGTAGGGTTTTATCCTCATTACACAACGAGAACCTCCTAACACTTGGTCACGTCTCAGGTCTCCTGATGTATGATAGAGCTGAAGTAACACCCTAGTGAAGTCCCAGCAGGGTTTAAGCAGTGCTGGATCAGATATGTCCGCACCTTCCGTAAAGCCTACATGTATGTGACCCCCAGCCGGAATATTGCGAGGGTCTAGCTTAGGTACCCCTCTAACCTGCTCAAGTTTCGTCGCAGAAACCATACGAAACTGGGGGGAACACCCAACATTTAAGGCAGGGTGGTTGTTTGGAAGGTCTTCTGGGTGGTATCCTGCTGAAGCTCCACACCTTAGTTCGTACCTGTCCCCAAACTTAGCACTTAGGACAGCCCTGATGCCATTCACAACCTTCCCAATATCTCCGTTAGGGTCTATACCAAACTCTAACAAAGTCCCATCGAGTTGGTAGCTTCCTCCGTCAATGGGGATAGGCTCATCCTTAGTGCCACCAATTAAACCTATAGCGGGGACTATCCGGTCTTTCACCTTATCGAATATGAATATTTCTGGGTCGCAACCCATAGTTAATTTAATCACAATCCGTTAACTCCTACGTTATTGAGGCCATAGCTGGCCATTGTTACCTTATCTCTCGCACAGTCACTACAGACCACTTCATCTGAGCCTACAAAAGTGACTGTTCTGTCTATAAGTTCCGCATCCGCATCCAAAACAGCGTCGCATATGCAACAACCTTTATCAATGGTTCGAAAAAAATGGCCTCTCTTAACCTCCCTTCCTTCATAACCTAGAAGCTTCACGGGGTTATCTTTTCCGAAATCAGGGGTAGTTACTGCTAACCAATCTCGGTAATCGTCAGACTTACTATCTACGAACTCAACGGATTGCCCATTGAGGTTTATACCAAAGCCGCCCTTGTTGCCTGAGATGTGATTAACTGTGGCCTTGACCAGCACATTGGCATTTTCAACATCTCCGTCGGGGACTGGTGAATTATAAGCGGTACATTCAGTATACGGTTCAGCTGCGAGAACCATCTTCAACGCTGCGCGATCCCCTTGCTGGTTTTTGAACTTGTTTGAAATCTCCGTAACATAGGCGTAGATGGTGTCATTAGCTTTGAAGTCATGCCCTGTCTCCTCCTTGAACTCTTTTGCTCTGTTATTTCGGATATCCGTGACAGTTGAGCCGACGTGAGACCTGTTACCCCTATTCCAGTTCTGTGAATAGTCATAAGCGTAGGCGGGAGCCAGCTTCAAAGTGTTGAACTTATAGTCTAGAAGCCCCTTCTCAAACTTAACTTCAAGATGCACTCCCTCCTTTAGAGTTTGCACAACCTTATTGTTAAGGGTAAGTCGATTACGGTCTAGCAGCCAGTTTAACATCTTAGCCTCGCTAGCCCAGTACATACGACCTGTGCCCATATATAGGGCTAAGGGGCGTTCAGTGTTCCGTATAATGTTAAGAGACTCAAGAGCGCTGTCCCACCATATGAGGGTGAAGGCACCTTCGAGGTCTTTAATTACCCCTGACAGTTCATAGTTATCAATTAGATAACAGACAAGTTCGCTGTCTGTGTCAAACTCAGGGGCATCGTACTTCCGAGTAAGCTGACGCTTATTGTCCAGTGTCCCGTTGTGCATCAGTGTAATGTCACCATGAGTGAACGGGTGAGCGTTATTGGCGTTTATTGCCCCCAGTGTAGCATGACGATTATGTCCAGCTAAGAGCTTATTCTGTACCGTTATCTGAGAGTCCACCGATTTAAAATCCAAGAATCGAATAGGATCCACAGCCTCTTTAGCTATAGTTGCTGAACTGTTCCCTTTATCCTTAACAGACATCATTCCGGTGCTATGGACGCCTCTAAAGTAGTCCGCAATCAACGCCTGAGTGAAGAATTTCAGGTCTTGAGCCATTAGGTTTCCAAATACTCCTACGAGTCCACACATTTAAAATACCCCCTTGTCTAATTTAGTCCACGAATGTTTGTAGCTTTCATCCTGCATAATATAAATCCAAGCATCCCCATGAGGCGTTGCCACCTGTTCTCGGCGATACCACGTAGGGTGCCCTTCTAAGCTATCCAGAGGATCAATATCCTCGACACTGAACAACTCCACTGCAATAGTGCTATCATGGTTTGTTTTGTAGATAACAGGGAATCCCCCGTTAGTATACATCTCGAACCCTTCTAAGGTGGCTTCTCCCACAAAAGAGCCAGAAGCTCGTTGCATAACACAATGATTAGACCGACCCTGTTTTAATGTACCATAGACTGCAACTAACATTATAACTCCTTAGGGGATAATTTGATTGTTTCGCGTAAAGCTTTTAGCCACAGAGAGGGGCTGTGCTGTACAACTTTTAGAGTCCTACCTAGATAGTCTGTAGCCCCAGTGCCTTTTATGACCTTGGAGTATCTACGGGATACTGCCTTTTGGAGTGAAGACATATGATGCGTAGGTGACGCAGAAGTTAACCATTTCTTAATATTCTCTGGGTAACATCTCATATCAAGGATATGTTCTAAGAGTGTAGCCCCTTTATAAACAGGAGCCTCGATGTTTCCAGATACAAGTGTCTCGAAGGAGGTCATGTCTGTACCATAGAAATGGAAACACGAACAATCCCACCCGTTGTAGTGGTCGTAGTAGTCATAAGAACTGTGAGGGATTCCCTCGGAATCTACGGGGCTGTTGCATATGGCTGTAAAATACGCCTCCCAGAACTCGTATCCCTGCTTAATCAGATAGTCCATAAAAGCTATACCTGATTTAGTTTCTCCAGATATTCCAGAAAACTTAGGGGAAAGTGATAGGGCTACACGTAGGTGAAAGATAGCGAACATGACCTCATTAAGGGTATAGTCCTTGACATTGAAGGTTATGTGATCCTTCATATCATCAACAGGGGTTACAACTGTACGCATAAAGGGGAACATCTTCATGTACTTCTTAAGCAACTTCTTCTGATCATCCGTTAATTCTTTGGTCATTTGCCGATACGTAATAGTATCAAGCTCTACGATACCAGTACGCGTCACCTCTTGGGATCTCCCCTCCAGTTCGCCCTCATCCCGACCTAGAAGGCAAAGACACCCCGAACTGGCGTAAAAAGAACGCGCTTCACCTTGCTTATTCTTACCGTTAAAATATATAGTTGGCATTTCTATATCTCCAATTGAACTTTATTAATGCTCTATTGTCTAATTAATAGAGCTACTAGATTATAAACAGAAAGTTATCACTCTCTAGTTTACTTACCTTACTAATTATTCTCTCATACTTCTCAACTAATACATCTTTCTCGACAGTTAAGGGGTAGAGTTGATTCTCAAGATACTGCTTACGTACAGGGCATAGCTTACGCTCTGCTAGACAAGCCTCAATCTTTCTACGCTCATTAAGATTATGAGCGGCATATCTACATAACGTATCAAAATTAATACGTCCACTTACAAGTTGTCTTGCTTTCTTGAATATACTCATAGCCCTTTCTCCTCTAAACGTTTCTCTAATTCCCTAATGCGTTCACTATCCCTACTCTTAAAGGAATATTTAAGAGCGTGGCATATATCTATGAAATATCTAGGAAGTATCAGTAACACAATACTTATTGTACCTATGACTAGGTATGCTGAGGGTACTTTCATCAATATTGCTGCCAACAGAGCAAACCCCGTTGCAGCTATCAAGCCCTCAACTATAATCATGAATCCGATTGCGTCTGCCGCATCCATATTCGAGGCATCAGTGAAAAGTCCCAGCTTCCAACGTTGAAAAGATAGAAGGTAGTTCTTACTCACTCTCCCCCTTGTATAGAAGTGTAGCATTACACTAACAACCCCCAACAAGAGGGGCACAGCGAGGTTAATCCCCCAGATAATAAGCAGTACAGATCCAGCTGTTATTTCAGACATTTTATTTTTCCTAATTATTCACCCGAAAGTGATTTAATATTAGCTACAGCGCACATAAACAGTACACCATAACACCCAATCGCTATTACTAGCGAAACTATTACAATTGTTGTCATTTAAAAGTTCTCCTTAACTTCCAGATACCACTCGATATGAGATCAACAATGGTCACAACCGCCAATATCGATATAGTAATTACAGTCAGCACGGCAGCTAATACCCATGAAAGAGAACCCCCAGCCCCAGTAGCGAGAGCTAGTGCAACCCATAGACTTACATCATCCATATCTCCGAGTTTTGCCTCCCGATAGGCGGCTATGAGAAAGAACACTACGTTTACATATGCAGCTGTTAAATAGAATTCTGAAATAAATACAGGTAAGTTCATTCGCCCTCGCTTTTGCCTTCTAGGTTGTTAATCATGGTGCTATACACTCCTCTAGCCAATCTTCATCTGTGAATCCAAGTTCTTCTAGTTCATCCTTGGTGCATATAGCTTCAATCATTTGCTGTATCAGCCAGTTTTTATGGTGTGCGCCATCGATGTACGAATATTCACAAGCTAGTTCTTTTGCTTTAGCAATTCTTAATCGAAACCCGCCGTTATCTTGCTCAAGCTCTGCTATGCGCCTAATGTCTGCGAGTGAGCGTATATTGTATAATTTATCAGGCATTACATTTATTAGGTTTTTCGTGGTGTGAGTAAATGCTTGGTAGCCATTAATATAAGTAAGTTTCCAATATTCATAATTACCGTTTTTTATGTAATGAGTCGCACCCTCTGGCGCGTTAGCTAAAATTTCTTCGTTTGTCATACATCACCGCCTTTTCTGAACTTTGTTAATATGTCAAATATAGCGTGCTCATATCCGCTAACGTAATCACCAGAATAGCCATCACCCATATTTCCACCATGTTGGATCGTGACGCTTAGACCAGCTAGCGATATGCGATTTGTATTTAATGTAATAGTCTCGATACGCCTGAACACTGC
>Ga0316204_10004591_pt1 | contig 24477 bp, 21 predicted proteins | sample 6monrhotite_MG_2_FD_205661 | JGI IMG/M metagenome (GOLD analysis project Ga0316204, IMG submission 205661) | Microbial mat bacterial communities from mineral coupon in-situ incubated in ocean water Damariscotta River, Maine, United States -... | ecosystem: Environmental > Aquatic > Marine >... | reverse complement strand
ATAAGACGGAACCAGAATAGCTCCGGTACGATCGACAATATCGGCGGAGATGACTTCGCGGTCTCCTGTCGCGCGATCATATTCCACGACCTTACCGCCCAGGCGGCGAACGCCATCTGATTTAATTTTCGGCGCATCCGACGGCATCACAATGGTAACGGGTATACCCAGAATTTTGCCGGCCAAAGCGACACCTTGAGCATGGTTTCCAGAAGAAAATGCGACAACGCCCTTTCCTCGAGCCTCGGCCGAGATACGTGATAGTCGATTATAGGCACCGCGAAACTTAAAGGAGCCGGTTCGTTGGAGACATTCAGGTTTGATCAGAATTCGGCCGCCAAGGCGCTCGTTCAAAACGTCATTTTCAAGCAAAGGCGTGCGCACTGCTTGGTCGGAAATCTGGAGAGCAGCTTCTTCAACATCGGAAAAGTCCGGCAAACGGTTCATACCCTTACTCCTTGTCTGGAATTGCCTGTAATCGTTTTCGAAAAATCACGCAAAGGCGTTGCGCTGTAGGCGTAATAAGGGCTTCATTGCGGCAATGACCAAATAAGAGCCTACTGACCGGGGAGAATGAAACATGCTGCTAAAGGGCGAAATGATGGATGCCCCCCTGATGATATCAGGGATTTTGAAACATGCCGACAATTGTCATGGCGACCAAGAGATCGTCAGTCGCCTGCCGGAAGACCTGTCCACGCATCGCTACGGGTATTCAGATGCGCACAAGCGCACCCGGCAGCTCGCTAATGCGCTGACCAAAAAATTGGGCATCAAGGAATCCGAGCGGGTTTCGACAATTGCCTGGAATACGCACAGACATTTCGAGCTCTATTACGGCGTCTCGGGCATCGGTGCGGTTATTCACACGGTAAATCCGCGCCTTGATCCGGCTCAGATCATCTGGATCCTTAATCACGCACAATCCAAAGCCGTCTTCTTCGACAAGACGTTTGCGCCGCTCATCGATGGCATCGCCCCGCATTGCAAGACAGTGAAGCGTTGGGTGTTGATGGCGGATTCGTCCCACTTGAAAGATGTGAAGACCAAATGCCTCGCTTACGAAGATCTGATCGACGATCAGAAACCGGATTACGACTGGCCGGAATTTGACGAATATGCAGCGGCAGGTCTTTGCTACACATCCGGCACAACAGGCGATCCAAAAGGCGTGCTCTACTCGCACCGCTCTACGCTTTTGCACGCCATGGCGTGCAGTGCTGCTGATGTGATCGGTGTCGGCGCACGCGGCGTCATGTTGCCGGTGGTGCCGATGTTCCACGTCAACGCCTGGGGTATTCCATACGCCTCACCCATGAGTGGCGCGAAACTGGTCATGCCGGGCCCACGTCTTGATGGAGCAGGCCTCCATGAGATGATTGAAGAAGAAAAAGTCAATTACGTCGCTGGCGTTCCAACGGTCTGGCTTGGCCTCCTCCAATACCTCCGCGAAAACGACAAACGCATCGATACGGTCGAGCGCGTTCTGATCGGCGGCTCAGCCCTTCCAGAAGCCCTCCTACGCGCCTTTGAGGACAATTATGGTGTCGTCATGCAGCAAGGCTGGGGCATGACGGAAATGAGCCCGCTGGGTACTGTCAATGTACCTCTGGCCAAGCATGACGATCTCGACCGCGAAGAGATAGTCAAGCTGAAACTGAAACAGGGCCGCCTCGTCTATGGCGTTGAAATGCGCATTGTTGATGATGAAGGCACGGAATTGCCTTGGGATGGAGAATCCTCCGGTCACGTACACGTACGCGGTCCATGGATTGCGTCCGGATACTTCCGAGGCGCGGGCGCAGACGCCTTCACCAATGATGGTTGGATGAAAACCGGTGATGTCGCTTATATGGATTCCGATGGTTATATGACCATCACTGACCGGTCCAAGGACGTCATCAAGACCGGCGGCGAATGGATTTCGTCTATCGATCTGGAAAACGAAGCCATGGGCCATCCGGATGTCGCCATGGCGGCCGTCATCGGCAAGTATCATCCGAAGTGGCAAGAGCGCCCACTGATGATCGTACAGCTTCAGCCCGGTGCCGAGCCAAATGCCGAATCCATCCTTGAATATTTGCGCGGCAAGGTTCCCAAACTCTGGGTGCCGGATGGTGTCGAGTTCATCGACGAAATGCCGATTGGCGCAACGGGAAAAATCCTGAAAACCAAGCTTCGGGACATCTACAAGGATTATCAATTCCCGGGGACTGAAGGCATGGAGCCTTAGAGGTAAGCTTGAACTTTTATCTCAAATGAAAAGGCCCGGCGCTGCTGGGCCTTTTTTTATTGGTAGAGAAATCGAAACATAGCTAGGGACTAATGGTCTGGATTTGACACAGCCATCAGTTTTATTGGATATCTGGGACGAAATAATCACAATTGGGGGCAATCTCATGATCCGTTATCTCAAAGCAGCATTGGTTCTTTTTGCGTCCATTCAGGGCTTTGCTTATGTCGCCGGCAATCTCGCTAACTTTGAAGCGGCCCGGCAAGTTGTCGACCTCGTCATCGGCCAGGTGGGTCATGAATATTATCCCAATCACATTGTGCCTGCCCTTTCGGGCGAGATGACCGCCACGATAGCGTTGATCATAATCATCAGTGGCGAAGCTATGGTTGGCCTTTTATGTCTGAAAGGTGCAGTTGATTTACTCGGTGCAGCCAAGGCCGAATCCGAAGTGTTTGAACGCAGTAAAAAGTACGCTTTGCTCGGGACTGGCATGGGCATGATTGTCTGGTTCGGCGGATTCATTGCTATCGGCGCTGGCCTGTTCCAGATGTGGCAAACCGAAGTCGGAGCCGGATCATATCAAGGAGCCTTCATCTACGCGGCCACCAACGGTCTGGTCTATCTCATCGTCAGTCAGCCAGACCGCAATTGAACAATACCGTCTAGGGGGACGCCGGTTCGTCTTTTCCCCCTGTTCGATACTTGCGCCACAGGAATCACTGCGCTATATTTATCGAAATTCGATAAGGAGCATAAGTGATGGAAATTGCAATTCCCGGCATAGTCATATTCTTCATCCCCAGCCTGATTGCGCTGGTGAGAGGACATCACAACACATTCTCGATCTTCCTGACCAACCTCTTATTGGGCTGGACGATCATCGGATGGGTCATTGCACTTATCTGGTCAACGACCGCAGGACAGCGCCGGGTTCGAGCCTAGAGTTTGGGCCTAGATAAAGTCCGAAATATCGCTCAGTGATTTCTTCATCAACGCATGTTCCGGCACGGTGGCGCCCTCTGCCGGATAACCTGCTACAATCAGCATGTAAGGCTTTTCATCCTTGGGACGACCGCACAGCTCTGACATGAAGGTCATCGGATTGGGCGTATGGGTCAGTGTCACCAGCCCGGCGCGATGCAGAGCCGTCAGCATCATGCCGCAGGCAATGCCCACACTCTCATTCACATAATAATTCTTGCGGTTTTCGCCGACCGTTACGCCACCACGACGCTGTGCAAAAACACAGATAATCCACGGCGCAATCTCGATGTAGGGCTTGTGATCGTCGGTGCCGAGCGGTTCCAGCGCGTCCAGCCATTCCTGACTGGCCTTACTTTCATAGAAGGCTTTTTCCTCGGCCTCGGCGGCTTCACGCAATTTCGTGCGCAACGGCCCCTTCCCGATTACGGTGAAATGCCAAGGCTGATGATTAGCCCCGGAAGGTGCAGTGCCCGCCGCCAGAATTGAATTTTCAATAATCTCGCGCGGAACATCCCGACCCGAAAACTCTCGCACAGTGCGGCGCTTGCGAATGTCCTGATAGAAGGCTTCCGCCTCCGCCGTCATCTCGTCGAGCGGCTTTTCAGTGAAATCGAGGGGATGAAGAATTTTGGTCATGACTTGCGGAAACCTAAATCAGTTGAACCAGCTCGGAATAGTAAATCACACATAGCATCAGGCCTGTGAAACACCACACATATCCGGTGACAATCATTGGATCGGACAACAAGACGTCTCGCCATCTATCGATTGTGGCTCGCCATACTAGAAAAATATATGGAATGAAAATGGCCAATACCGGCAGTAACGCAAGTAACACCAATCTGCCATCTGTCGGCTCTTCTCGCATCGAAACCGCCATGAGTGTTTTGGCGATCAACACGACGTAAAATAGGCTACCGGTCCATAGCTCGAGGACAATCCACGCATCACTGCGTGAACGAAGGTAGAACCACGCGAATGCGGCCCATCCAGCAACAGAGAATGGAACGGCCCATAATGCGAATCGTGAAGTTGCCAGAAGCGCGTCGGTAATAATGCTTGGCGTCAGCTCCAATCCAGCACCACTTTCCCGGACGTACCCGAGCGCATCGCGTCAAAGCCTTCCTGGAATTGGTCGACTGGCAAACGGTGGGTGATCACGCCGGAGACATCGAGGCCCGATTGCAGCATGGCCAGCATTTTATACCAGGTTTCAAACATTTCGCGACCATAGACACCTTTAACGGTGATCGCCTTCAAGACCAGCTTGCCGAAATCAACCTCGATGGGTTTTGACGGCAGGCCAAGCATGGCGATCTTTCCGCCCATCACCATCGTATCCAGCATCTGCCCGAAGGCTTGCGGCGCGCCGGACATTTCCAGCCCGACATCAAAGCCCTCACGCATTTTCAGCGATGCCATCACATCTTTCAGATCCTGCTTGGCAACATTCACCGGCGTCAGATTGGGGACAACATTTTCCGCCAACGCCAACCGGTCCGGATTGATATCGGTCAGCACGACATGGCGCGCGCCCACATGACGGGCAATTGCGGCGGCCATAATGCCAATCGGACCGGCCCCGGTGACCAGCACGTCCTCGCCAATCATGTCGAATTGCAGCGCGGTATGAACCGCATTGCCGAGCGGATCGAGGATGGCCCCGATTTCATCCGGAACATCATCTGGCAAAGGCACCACGTTGAAGGCCGGCAACTTCATGTATTCCGCAAACGCTCCGGGAATATTGACACCCACGCCCTTGGTATCCGGGTCGAGGTGGAATTTTCCTGCCCGCGCCGCGCGCGAACTCGCGCCAACAACATGACCCTCACCCGACACCCGCTGGCCGACAGAGACCCGCGTCACTTCCGAGCCGACAGCCTCGATCACACCAGCATATTCATGGCCAACAATCATCGGCGTTGGTACGTTCTGCGACGCCCATCCGTCCCAGTTATAGATATGAATGTCCGTGCCGCAGATCGCGGTTTTCAGGATTTTGATCAATACATCATCAGGCCCGATTTCGGGCATGACGGCATCGTCAATCATCCAGATCCCGGTTTCAGGTTTCGACTTGGCGAGGGCTTTCATTTTCGGGCTCCGTCCGGCGGAAAGTGAGGACGAGGAAATAAACCGCCATCACCGGAATGGCGAGGAAGAATACAGCAATCGCCTGCGCCATGAACTCGATGGCCGGGCCGGAAGAGTTGATCAAAGCCGCATAGATGGTCGCCAACACAGGAAGTAAGGCCAGACCGCCCAGAATTCGCTGCCTTAAAGCCATCAGAAGCAACGACGTAAGTCCAATCGTCATGGCGATAGCCGTCCATTTAATCCAGGCCTGTAAAGCGACCGAACCGGCAAGTGTGTCGAGCATCACTTGCATGGCGGCGGTATCAGTGAGAGCCGCAGACAGGGCGCGGTCAATGGCAGCATTCTCGCGAAGATCACTTTGAATGACGCAGACGGTCAGAGCCGCCCCTACAATCAACAATGTGATGTGCAGCAGCTTATGGCGAGAAAAACGCCTCATCAGCAAGAAAATGATCGAAGCGAGAAAGCTCGCCAACAGCCCACCATAGGCATATGGGAAATATTGGTCGATATATTGCACGACATAAATGTGCCGCCGCATGGCCTCTTTTTCGGGTCCGAGAATAAACTCGAAGTCCACAGCATCACGCGGAAATTCCATCGCCAGAATCGGCGTTTCAAACCCATTTGGCAGGTCAAATTCTTCCGGCGTTGGAACAGACTGGATTTGCAACGCCAGCCACATTGTCAGTCCGGCAAAGACGAGTGTCACAACCAGTAAAACGCGCTGAATCCAGATCATGAAAATGCCTCCCCAGAGGTAAACTCTAGAGAGGCATCCATTCAATGCAAAACATTTAGCCTTCAGCCGCACTCACAGGCGGGAAAATCCGTGCCAGAGGGCCGCTGCCCGGAATTGGTGCCAGCAGGATGCTTCGAACCGGATTCCATGCCGCTCCGAGCAGGACCACAATCCCGCCCAGCGTCAGTAGGGTTATGGCGACAACAACCGGTGCTTCAAGGCCCGAACCATTGACGATGACGCCAATGGATATCCCGGCGGTCAATAACCCCGAGACGATCAGCGCCCGGCGATTGATCAACAAAGACACCAGAGCAAACAGTGCAATCACTGTCAGGGCCACAATGGCCAGCTGCATTGCATTGCCATTATCCGATGCCATGGCTGCAAGCAGATTGATGGATTCCGGATTGGCAAAATCGGCCTCGTCGAGTGTCCAGCCAAGTTGTACAACATTCAGCACGCTCGACAAAAGAATGGGCGCGGCAAAGAAATGCAGCCAGAACGCTGTCCCGGAAATCCGCGTTGTGCGGCCCGGATCGCGTGCATCAAAGACAATGCCTGCCAGAAGCAATGCGCCACCGATCAGAACACCCACCGTCGGCGCGTAAACCCCGACCGTATATGGATCGACAGTGAATAGTGCCAGCGCGCCCAGCGTCGCCAGACCCACACCCATCAGACCGCCAGCAAATGGCAGACGGAAGCTGAAATAGAACATCGAAACGGGGATCAGAGCCGCAATGCCGGCCACGATCGGAAAGAGTCGAAGCGACCACGGAACTTGCGCGAGCACCGAATTGATCGCGTCACGGGTGACTTGATCGCCTTCAGGCTCAATAAAATTGGCAAACGTGTCTTCGCCTATCCCGACCCCATGTTGCAGAAACTGGGCATAGGCCCAGACCAGAACCACCGTTGCGGCGGCACTGAAAGCACCACACAACACAATACCCGGAAGGATGCGTCTTTGCTTTCCAACCAAGAGAGACGATAGCAACCAGACGACAAGCGCAAAGCCTGTAATCAATCCCATCAGTGCCATCTGCCAACGCAGACTGCCCTCTTCCAGACCAAGTCCGGACATAACCTGCCCGGCACCAATCATCATGCCGACCAGCAGGATCACTACGCCAATCGTGGTGAAGATGTCGTGGAAATTACTCAAAAACGGCAGCATTTCGTCCGATGGACGCGCGCTACTCGCGGCTGAAACGCTCTCGGCGTTATCAATAGTCGTGTCGGTCATCAAAACCTCCCTGGCAAACCTGTTGCCGCTTTGATGCCCCCCAGCATGAAATCAGATGCAAAATCGCTTCCCGGGCGAAACCTGCTGTCAGAACCGGTACAGGATTAACGCGGGCTCGTCACGCGGTATTAGATGACGCCCAATTCCCCCCCGACCTTCGTAAACGCCGCAATCGCGCGGTCGATCTGCTCCGGCGTGTGCGCGGCGCTCATCTGCGTGCGGATGCGCGCTTTGCCCTTGGGCACGACGGGGAAGAAGAAGCCGATGACGTAGACGCCCTCTTCCATCAGGCGGTTGGCCATTTTCTGACTTAAGGCGGCATCGCCCAGCATGACCGGAATGATCGGATGCTCACCCGGCAGAAGATCAAAGCCAGCTTCGGTCATGCCCTTACGAAAGCGTTTGGCGTTCTCAAACAGGCGCGCGCGCAGATCATTACCATTGGCGACCATCTCCAGCGCTTTCAGTGAGGCCCCCGCAATCGACGGCGCGAGCGAGTTGGAGAACAGGTAAGGACGCGAACGCTGGCGAAGAATATCCACCACTTCCTTGCGCGCAGCGGTAAATCCGCCCATCGCACCACCGAGCGCCTTACCAAGTGTACCGGTTATAATGTCCACCCGGCCCATAACGCCGCAATGTTCCGGCGTGCCGCGCCCATTGGCACCCATGAAGCCATGCGCATGGCAATCATCGACCATAACCAATGCCCCGTATTTGTCCGCAAGGTCGCAAATACCTTTCAGATTGGCGATATAGCCATCCATCGAGAACACACCGTCGGTGACGATTAACTTGTGACGCGCACCAGCGGCATCGGCGGCTTTTAGCTGAGCCTCCAAATCGTCCATGTCGGAATTGGCGTAACGGAAACGTTTCGCTTTGCACAAGCGAACACCGTCAATGATGGAGGCATGGTTCAGCGCATCGGAAATGATTGCGTCTTCGGCTTCCAGCAGAGGCTCGAACACACCGCCATTGGCATCAAACGCCGCAGCATAGAGGATCGCATCTTCTTGTCCGGTGAAGTCGGCAATCGCTTTTTCCAACTCGCGGTGAACGGTCTGTGTTCCACAGATGAAACGAACCGAGGCAACGCCGAAGCCATATTTATCCATGGCCGTCTTGGCCGCATCAATCAGCTCCGATCGATTCGCGAGTCCGAGATAATTATTGGCGCAAAAATTGATGACATGATCCGTCTTGCCATTGTGCTGCACATCGATTTCCGAAAACTGCTGCGAAGCAATTACCCGCTCGCGTTTGAACAGGCCCTCGGCTTCAATCTCGCTGAGTGTTTCACGAAGGTGAGCAAAAAAAGCGTCGGACATATCAGTCTCCATCAAGTAGCTAGCCGAGACATAACCGGACCGGGCTTCGCATTCAATGACGCAGAGATGTCAGTGAAAGGCTGAAAACCTGCCGGTTTTTCTTGGCACTCTCCCCAATCTGGTCTTAGCTGTTTTTCAGTGTTTCGCCGGGAGGGATCAGGGCGCGTTATTCGCCTTGAAGGATTGCATGGGCATGAAGCCAACGGATACTAGTGATCCGGAATATTTCCATAAAGTCGTTGATTGTCAGCATGCGTGCCCGGCCCATACGCCGGTGCCGGATTATATCCGGCTGATTGCGCAAGGACGCTATACCGACGCCTATATGATGAACCGCCGTTCGAATGTCTTTCCGGGCATTCTGGGCCGTGTCTGTGACCGCCCCTGCGAGCCGGCCTGTCGCCGCACGCGGGTCGAAGACGAGCCGGTTGCGATCTGCCGCCTGAAACGCGTGGCCGCAGATCACCGCGATGAGGTCAAACACCTCATGCCGGATGTCATGCCGTCCAACGGCAAGAAGATCGCGTTCATCGGCGCAGGCCCTGCTTCGCTAACCGTCGCCAATGATCTGGCTCCACTTGGCTATGATTGCACGATTTTCGAGGGGCTGGAAAAGCCCGGCGGCCTGATGATCTCCAACATCCCCTCCTTCCGCCTACCAGAAAAGGTGCTGGATGATGAGATCGGCTACATCCTTGATATGGGCGTCAAACTAAAAACCGGCCATCGCATCGAATCGATGAAAGCGATGCTGGAAGAAGACTATGATGCCGTCTTTGTGGGGTCAGGTGCGCCCAAGGGAAAAGATCTGAACCTGCCCGGACGCGAAGACGCCGCTGACAATATTCATATCGGGATTGAATGGCTGGAATCTGTTGCCTTCGATCACATCGAGGAAATCGGCGAGCAAGTTCTGATCATCGGCGTCGGCAACACCGCCATGGATTGTTGCCGCACCTCACTTCGTCTGGGATCAGACAGCGTGAAGGTGATGGCCCGCAAGCCGCGCGAATTCTTCAAGGCCTCTCCGTGGGAACTGAAAGACGCAGAGCACGAGAATATCGAGATCATCGTCAATCACTCCCCTAAGGCTTTCATCACCGAAAACGGCAAGCTGACGGGAATGTCCTTCGAAGTCATGGAATATGACGTCGATGAAGCCGGAAAAATCACTGACACCCGCACCAAGGGCGAAGTGATCATCCCTTGCGATGACGTCATTCTGGCGATTGGTCAGGACAATGCCTTCCCTTGGATCGAGCGCGATCTGGGTATGGAATTCGACAAATGGGAAACTCCTGTTGTCGACAAAACCACGTTTGAATCCACCCGTAAGGGCGTCTTCTTTGGCGGCGATGCCGCCTTTGGCCCACTCAACATCATCTGGGCTGTGGAGCATGGTCATCAGGCTGCCATCTCGATCCACAAACATTGCATGGGTGAGGACTTGAACGATCGCCTGCCGCGCGGGCTTAATCTGGAAACTGCAAAGATGGGGGCGAATGAGTGGTCATACTCAAATGATTATGACGCCGATGCCCGCAGTGACATGCCGGAAGTCGATCTCGCCGAGCGCTTCAAGACGCTGGATGTTGAAGTCGAGCTGGGCTTCACACCCGAACAGATGAAGACTGAGGTTGAGCGTTGCCTCAATTGCGACCTTCAGACCGTCTTCTCTGCTCCGGCCTGTACCGAATGCGATGCTTGTATCGATATTTGCCCGGTCAATTGCCTGACCATTACGGCCAATGGCGAAGAAGCCGACCTGCGCACGCGTCTCGCTGCTCCTGCGGATAATCTCGATCAGACGCTTTACGTGTCAGAAGGCCTGCCCAACACAGCCCGCGTCATGGTGAAGGATGAAGATCTTTGCCTGCACTGCGGTCTATGCGCAGAGCGTTGCCCGACAGCCGCTTGGGACATGCAGAAATCAACCATTTTCCTGCCGCATGCCGATGACGAGCTTGCCGCAAGTGCCAGCCGGAGAGCGGCAGAATGAATGTTCAAACGCAAACTGACACCACGGAATCCACCGCGGTGAAGGTCAATGATTTTGTCATCAAGATTGGCAATGTGAACGGCACGGGTTCGGCCAGTGCCAATGGCCTGTTGATGAAGTCCATCTTCCGCATGGGCGTGCCTGTCGTCGGGAAAAATCTCTTCCCGTCCAACATTCAGGGCTTGCCCACCTGGTATGAAATCCGCGTTTCCAAGGATGGATGGACGGCGCGGTCGGGCAATATCGACCTGATGGTCGCTATGAATCTGGAAAGCTATGAGCAGGATCTGAAAGCCGTCTCTCCGGGCGGCACTCTGCTTTATGATTCCACATGGCCGCGCCCGAAACTGCATGGTCGCGACGACATCTCCGTTATCGGTGTACCGCTGGCGAAGATGACAAACACCGAATTCTCCAATGCCCGCACGCGCGTGCTTATGAAGAATATGGCCTATGTCGGCGCCGTTGCCGCTCTGACGGGAATTGATATGACCGTGATCCAGTCACTGGTCGAGGACACGTTCAAAGCCAAGCCGAAGCTGATCGAGCCCAATATGAAGGCCCTCATGCTGGGCCATGATTACATTACGGAGCACTATAGCGCCCTGCCCCTGCGGGTTGAGCCAATGGACGAGACTAAGGATTGCATCCTGATTGAAGGCAATGACGCCGCAGCGCTCGGCTGCGTCTATGCCGGCGCAACATTTGGCGCGTGGTATCCGATCACGCCATCAACCTCGCTGATGGATGGTTTCAAGAGCCATTGTCAGGCACTTCGCGTCGACGAGGAAAACGGCAAGAATAATTACTGCATCATCCAGGCAGAGGACGAATTATCCGCTATCGGCATGGTCATCGGGGCCAACTGGAATGGTGCGCGCTCTTTCACGCCAACATCCGGTCCCGGCATTTCATTGATGAGCGAGTTTATTGGCTTCGCCTACTACGCCGAAGTCCCATTGGTCTTGTTTGATATCCAGCGTGTTGGCCCATCCACAGGTATGCCGACCCGTACCCAGCAAGGCGATATCCTGCTGGCGGCCTATGCCAGCCACGGCGACACCAAGCACATCATTCTATTCCCGGCAGACCCGAAGGAATGCTTTGAGCTTTCTGTCGATGCCTTTGATGCAGCCGAACGCTATCAAACGCCGGTTTTCGTACTTTCCGATCTCGATATCGGCATGAATGAATGGATGGTCCCGCGTTTTGAGTGGGATGACAGCCGCCAACCGGATCGCGGCAAGGTTTTGAACGCCGAGCAACTTGAGAAAATTGACAAATTCTATCGTTATCTGGACGTAGATGGCGATGGTATTCCCTATCGCACCATTCCCGGCGAACACCCAAAAGGCGCCTTCTTCACGCGCGGATCCGGCCACACAAAGTTTGGCGGTTACACAGAGGATTCAGCGGCCTATCAAGAAGTGCTCGATCGTATTCTGCAAAAGTGGAAAAATTCGGCCGACCAGCTTCCGGCGCCAATCGTCAATATGTGCGGGCAGGCAACCAAGCGCGCAATCATCACGGTTGGAGGGTGTGCCGCAGCGGTCCGTGAAGCGATCTCCCGAATGGCTGAGAACGACCTGAAATTCGACTATCTGCGCGTAAAGGCCTTCCCATTCCATTCCGATATCGAAGCCTTCATGGAAAACTATGACGAGGTCTTTGTTGTTGAGCAAAACCGGGATGGCCAACTGCGCCAGCTATTGATCAATGAAACCAATGTTCCCAAGCACAAACTCATTCCCATTCTCGACTATTCGGGCATGCCTGCAGGCACTGGCCTGATTGCGCGCATGATCACCGACTATTGTCAGGCGGAGGCGTAACCCATGACCTCGATCAAGAAACCCCTCGTCGACAAACATCTGCCAAGAAACAAGCAAGGTCTGACCCAGCGCGACTATGAAGGCGTGGCATCAACGCTCTGCGCGGGCTGTGGCCACGACTCCATCACGGCGGCGTTTGTACGGGCTTTCCACGAGCTGGATCTGGAACCGCACCGCGCGGCCAAAATTTCCGGCATTGGGTGTTCGTCCAAAACCACCGCCTATTTCCTCGGTCAATCCAGCGGCATCAATACCGTTCACGGACGTATGCCATCGGTCGCCACTGGCGCCGCGGCGGTCAATCCGGACCTTCACTATATTGGTGTCTCCGGCGATGGAGATTCTCTCTCCATTGGGCTGGGGCAGTTTGCCCACGCCATCCGCCGCAATCTGAACATGCTCTACGTCATTGAAAATAATGGCGTCTATGGCCTCACCAAAGGCCAGTTCTCGGCCTCTGCTGATATCGGCACGCGCGCCAAATATGGCGAAGTGAATGAGCAAACCCCGATTGATCCGGTGCGGCTCGCCCTAACTCTGGGAGCCAGCTTTGTGGCGCGTAGTTTCTCGGGTGATAAGGAACAGCTCGTACCGCTGATCAAGGCGGGCCTCATGCATCGCGGCTTCGCAGTGATTGATGTTGTCAGCCCCTGCGTCACCTTCAATGATCACGCCGGCTCGACCAAATCCTACGCTCACACTTACAAATACTATCACCCGGTCATCCATGCCGATTTCGTGCCGGAAGCTACGGAAATCACGGTCGATTATGCCGAAGGCGAAGCCATCACCATCCCCATGCACAATGGCGGTGACGTCGTCCTGCGCAAAACCGACAAGAGTCATGATCCGCGCGACCGCGATGCCGCTTTCGATCTTCTGAAAAACCTCGAAGGCTCAGAGATCCCGACCGGCCTCATCTATATCGACGAAAGCCGCCCCGACATGGGCGAGATGAACAATATCCCGGAGACACCGCTCAACGCGATCGACCACGCCAAACTCTGTCCGGGCTCGGACAAGCTCAAAGAACTAATGGAAGGGTATGCGTAAGCTGGGTTGAAGCTCTACGGCCAAACTGGATCATCATTGTAACGGAGCACTTCAACCGGCACGGTGTAACTCCCCATACAAGCTGTAAATCCCTCAGATAACTTCTGCTTGAGGCGAAGCTGCCACTCCTTGCAGTAGTATGGATTCTGTCCGTCAGCAATAAATACAAGATCGGCAAACTGATCGCCATTTAGCTCACCTAATCGCGGAATTAGGTCGATAATGTGCAAAGGACGATTGCGTTTGATCGTCCCGCAAAAACCCATTTTCACGCAAGTGATTTCCATCAATGCGTCGAAACGGTCTAAATTTTTCAAGTGATCAAAAGGCTCGAAGCCAGTTTCTTGCTAGGAAATTCAGAGTAACGATGGTTATCAAGTCGGTTAATCAAACACTCGGCAGATCCAGCCCCTGCTCTCGCGCGCAATCCTTGGCGATATCATAGCCTGCATCGGCGTGGCGCATGACGCCGGTGGCGGGATCATTCCAGAGTACGCGCGCAATTCGCTTTGCTGCTTCCGGCGTGCCGTCGCAACAGATCACTTGTCCTGAGTGCATGGAATACCCCATGCCCACACCGCCGCCATGGTGCAGCGATACCCAGGTCGCGCCCGACGCCGTGTTGAGCAACGCATTGAGCAGCGGCCAGTCCGCCACCGCATCCGAGCCGTCCTTCATCGCTTCGGTTTCGCGATTGGGAGAGGCTACTGAGCCAGAATCCAGATGATCGCGGCCGATCACGACCGGTGCCGATAATTCGCCGCTTGCCACCATCTCGTTGAAGGCAAGGCCCAGCTTGTCACGTTGGCCCAGACCGACCCAGCAAATGCGCGCGGGCAAGCCCTGAAACGCAATGCGTTCGCGCGCCATATCCAGCCAGTTGTGAAGGTGCTTATCGTCCGGGATCAGCTCCTTCACCTTCGCGTCTGTCTTGTAGATATCCTCGGGATCACCCGACAGCGCCGCCCAACGGAAAGGACCAACGCCCCGGCAAAACAGCGGGCGGATATAGGCGGGTACGAACCCGGGAAAATCAAATGCATGCGATACACCAACATCCAGCGCCATTTGACGGATATTGTTACCATAATCCAATGTCGGAATACCCATTTCATGAAAAGCCAGCATGGCTTTGACCTGCTCGGCCATCGACAGCTTTGCAGCTTTTGAAACACCATCTGGATCGGTTTCGCGCTTTGATTCCCACTCCTCCAACGTCCATCCGGCAGGCAGATATCCGTTGACTGGATCATGCGCGCTGGTCTGATCCGTCACCACATCCGGGCGGATACCGCGCTTCACCATTTCCGGGAAAACTTCCGCCGCATTGCCGAGCAATCCAACGGACACCGCGCGGCCTTCGGAATGGGCGGTCTCGATGATCTCGATGGCTTCATCCAGCGTATCGGCGCGTTCATCCAGATATCGGGTACGAAGGCGCATATCGATCCGCGAAGGCTGACATTCCACGGCCAGCATTGAGGCGCCGGCCATGGTGGCAGCAAGCGGTTGAGCGCCGCCCATCCCACCAAGCCCGCCCGTCAATATCCACTTGCCTTTCAGATCACCGCCGAAATGCTGGCGGCCGATCTCGGCGAATGTCTCATACGTGCCCTGAACAATGCCCTGACTGCCTATATAGATCCAGGATCCGGCCGTCATCTGGCCGTACATCATCAGACCCATCTTATCGAGCTCGCGGAAATGCTCCCAATTCGCCCAGGCGGGAACCAGATTGGAGTTTGCGATCAAAACGCGCGGCGCATCGGGATGGGTCTTGAACACGCCGACGGGCTTACCCGATTGCACCAGCAGAGTTTCATCGTCTTCCAGGCGTTTCAGCGTGGAAACGATGCGGTCATAACTCTCCCAATCACGAGCCGCCCGGCCAATACCGCCATAGACGACCAGCTCTTCGGGCTTTTCAGCGACATCCGGATCGAGATTATTCATCAACATCCGCAAGGGCGCTTCGGTCAGCCAGGATTTCGCGTCCAGTTCAGGACCGGTCTTGGCGCGAATGATGCGTGCATTATCGAGGCGATTTCCGGACATTATTCATGCTCCCAATGCAGGTGTTCGGCTGCGGCGAGCGCAGCTTCGAGAATATCTTTGAGGAGGGCTTGTAGCTTGGCGGCTGCTGCTTCATCGTAAGTCACAGTGGCCTCATCCATATAGGCCCGCTGCGCTAATTCCATTTGCAAGGCATGCAGATTATGACGCGGCAGGCCAAACGTGCGCGTAATCCATCCGCCCTTGAACCGGCCATTCGCGACGGTTTCATAATCATCCTGATCCAGCATCACCTGCATCACCGCGCGAGCAATCGACGGATCACATGTCTCGCCGTCATTGGTGCCAAGGTTCAAAACCGGCAATTCACCTTCAAACAGGCGCGGAACGTTCGACGCGATGGAATGAGCATCATACAGCACCGCATAGCCATGAACGGCGCGAATGCGGGCGATCTGCTCGCTCAATTCCTGATGATAGGGGTCAAAATAGGTCGCGCGACGTTGCTCGATCTCTGCCTCGTCAGGGGTGTCGCCCTTATAGACCGGCGCACCATCAAACAAATCGGTTGGCACCAACCCGGTTGTCGCCTGCCCCGGATAAAGCGACTGGCCAGACGGATCGCGATTAAGATCAACGACCATGCGGGAAACATTCGCCGAGAGGATCGTCGCATCCATGTCGGCAGCAAAGGCATAAAGCCGATCCACAAACCAGTCCGTATCCGGCAATTTTCGCGCACCCGGCGTCATTTGCGCCAGAATATCATCCGGAACAAATGTGCCGCTATGCGGGACATTGATGATGAGGGGGCTTTGGCCCTCTCGCAGCGCGAACAAGTCAGACACTCACGCCACTCCCGGCAAATCAGCGATATCGGCCAGTGCGCCTTGCCCGATCATCTCGGTCGCGCGTGCAATATCCGGTGCGAAGAAACGATCATCGCCGAGCATCGCGATTTCAGCGCGCAGCTTGGCCTTGGCGGCTTCCAGTAGCGTAGAAGAAGTCTCGGGCGCGTGAAAATCCATGCCCTGTGCCGCCGTCAGCCATTCCAGCGCGACTATCGCATCCAGATTGGCCGTCATATCCATCAGCCGCCGCGCACCATGCGCCGCCATCGATACATGATCTTCCTGATTGGCCGAGGTTGGGATGGAATCGACGCTGCAAGGTGTTGCGCGTTGCTTATTCTCGCTCACCAGGGCCGCCGCTGTGACCTGCGGGATCATGAAACCCGAATTGAGGCCCGGTGCAGGTGACAAGAAGGCAGGCAAGCCAGACAGGTTGGGATCAACCAGCATCGCCTGACGTCGTTCGGAAATCGATCCAATCTCACAGATTGCCAGAGCGATCATATCGGCGGCAAACGCCACCGGCTCGGCATGGAAATTACCGCCAGAAATCGCATCCGGTCCTTCCGGGAAGATCAACGGATTGTCTGTCACGGCATTCGCTTCGGTCGACAAAGTCGCTGCTGCCTGGCGCAAAACGCCCAGCGCCGCCCCCATCACCTGAGGCTGACAGCGCAGGCAATACGGGTCCTGAACCTTCGAGCAATCAGCATGAGATGCATTGATCTCGCTACCTTCCAGCAGCGTCCGATAAGCCGCCGCTGCATCAATCTGCCCCTGATGACCTCGGCAGTCATGAATGCGAGCATCAAACGGCGACATCGACCCTTTGGCCGCATCCACGCTCATCGCGCCGGTTATCAGCGCGGATTTGAACGCCTGCTCGGCATCAAATAAACCGGCAAGCGCGTAAGCCGTTGAAAATTGTGTGCCGTTCAGAAGGGCCAACCCTTCCTTAGGACCAAGCTCCAGCGGTTCCAAACCAATCCGCGCCAAGCCATCGATGGCCGACAGGGTCTCGTCTCCGATCAAAACCTCGCCAACGCCGATCAGAGCCGCCGCCAGCTGCGAAAGCGGCGCAAGATCACCCGAAGCGCCGACAGAGCCCTGAGAAGGAATGAGCGGCGTTACACCGCCTTTCAGCATCGCTTCCAAAGTTTCAAGGACAACCCAGCGAACGCCGGACACGCCCCGGCCCAAAGATGACATCTTCAGCGCCATCATCAGTCGAACGATTTTTGCTGGCATGGGCACGCCAACACCCGCTGCATGCGACAGAACCAAACGCTTTTGCAATTCCGCGAGTTCGTCATCGGCAATGCGCGTCTGAGCCAATTTGCCAAAACCCGTGTTCACGCCATAGACACCGCGCCCGGACGCCAATAATTGCTGAACAGCTCCCGCGCCGCGCTCGACATCGCCCTTGCAGCCCCGGTCGAGACTGACGCCCTCGCCGCGATAGATGTCGCGCCAGTCAGAAAGCGCCATCGCGCCCGGTCGAAGCGTCATCGTCATGCCCAGTCTCCGGATAAAATGCGTCCATGAAGTGGGCGCGCGCCCACCCATTGGATCAATTGGGCCAGATTGTCGACATCCCAGACGGCGAGATCACATCTCTTACCAACCTCAATCGTTCCAATGTCGTTTTGCAGCCCCAATGCCCGCGCACCTTCTCGAGTGATCCCGGCCAGCGCCTCTTCAACCGTCATGCCGAAAAGCGTGCACCCCATGTTGGCCGTCGTCAGAAGCGACAACACGGGCGAAGAGCCCGGATTGGCGTCTGTTGCCAACGCCATCGGAACGCCAGCTTTACGGAGCGCGGCCATTGGCGGTTTTTTCGTCTCGCCCAGCATGTAAAATGCTCCGGGCAGCAGCACGGCAGCCGTTCCGGCCGCAGCCATCGCCGCAACACCCTCGTCGGACGTGTATTCCAGATGATCCGCGCTTAGCGCGCCAAACTCTGCGGCCAGTGCCGCTCCACCCAAATCACTAAACTGGTCGGCATGCAGTTTGATCTGCAGGCCAACATCGCGGGCCACCTCAAATACGCGCCGTGTTTGTTCCGGCGAAAAGGCGATCTTTTCACAATAAGCATCGACAGCATCAGCCAACCCTTCACGAGCCGCTTCGCGGATCAACGGAATGCACACCTCGTCGATATAGGCATCCGCTCGACCGGCATACTCCGGCGGAACGGCATGGGCCGCCAGCAAGGTCGATTGAACCCGCAATCCAGTGACCAGACCAAGGCTACGAATGGCCTTCAACATATTAAGTTCTGACTCGAAGTTTAAGCCATAACCTGTTTTTATTTCTACTGTTCCTAAGCCTTCTTGATTCAATGCATCGAGCCGCGGAAATGTCGCGGCGGCCAGATCAGCAGCACCGGAATTTCGCACCGCCTCCACGGTCGCAATGATGCCACCACCAGACTTTGCGATCGCTTCATAGCTCTCACCATTCAAGCGTCGCTCGAACTCGCTGGACCGGTCTCCGGCAAAGACCAGATGCGTGTGACAATCGACCAGGGCCGGCGTTACCCACCGCCTCTCAAGGTCCGTCATATCATCGCAATGCGGCGCATCACTCGACGGCCCAACCCAGACGATGCGGCCATCACGCACGGCAAGGGCGCCATCTTCAATCGCGCCATAGGGCGCATCCCCGGCCATCGTGGCCAGACGTGCATTCTTGAAAGTGCGATCTACCCGCATGCGCTCTCCCCAACTCGTGTAGAATCTCTACACTAGGAGAAGTCATGTCAGAGGATAACCCGCATGCGCAAGCTTTACGCGAAGTCCGCCTTTCTTCCTGAAGGCTGGGAGAGCAATGTCAGCATTGAAATCGATGCTGCTGGCCGAATAGTCAGCGTCACGCCCGATAGCGCCGCAAATGCGACGGTTGAGACCTACGAAACGCTATTGCCAGCCGCTTCCAACTTGCACAGCCACGCCTTCCAGCGCGCCCTTGCAGGCCTGACGGAAATGCGCGGCCCCGGCGATGATGACTTCTGGAGCTGGCGCGAACGCATGTACGCTTTCCTGCCCAAACTGGGGCCGAAAGAGGTCGAAGCCATCGCAGCGCAGCTATTCGTGGAATTGGCAGAAAGCGGTTTTGCAGCAATCGCCGAATTTCATTACCTGCACAATCAGGCCGATGGCAGCGCTTATACCGACGTCGCTGAAATGGCGGGCCGTATCTCGGCTGCCGCGCAACAAACTGGTCTTGGCCTGACGTTACTGCCGGTCGCCTATGCACGCAGCGGATTTGACGGCACGCCTACCCATCAAGGCCAGATCCGTTTTTCAAATTCCGCCGAAAGATTCCTCAATCTGTTTGAGGCTAGCCGGGCCCACATCTATCGCGCCGATGATAATCTGGGCATGGCACCGCACTCACTGCGTGCCGTCACGCCGGAAGATCTTGCCACCATCCTTGAGGCCGAACATGATGGCCCGATTCATATTCACGCGGCTGAACAGGTGAAAGAGGTCAAGGATTGTCTTGCCTGGAGCGGTCAACGCCCCGTCGAGTGGCTGTTGAACCATCAGGATATCAGTGAACGCTGGTGTTTCATCCACGCCACTCAGATGACGCAGGACGAAGCGAGCGATCTCGCCCGAACCGGAGCCGTCGCTGGTTTATGCCCGACAACTGAAGCGGATCTGGGTGACGGGATATTCAGAGGGCGCCAGTGGCATGCCGAAGGCGGACATTGGGGTATTGGTACGGATTCGCACATCGGAACCGATATCGCCGTCGAACTCCGCCAGCTGGAATGGAGCCAGAGGCTCACCCACAAGCAGCGCACTGTGCTGGCTGATCCGATGCAATCCAATGCACGCAACCTCTATGTCGGCGCCCTGGCAGGCGGTTCACAGGCCTTGGGGCGCCATTCTGGCCAACTCGCGGCTGGCTATTGGGCGGATATGGTCTCGCCCGATACAGACCACCCCGTTCTTGTTGGCAGAACCGAAGACGCCCTGCTCGATAGCTGGATTTTCGCAGGGACACAAAATTGCGTTGCGGATGTCTGGTCAGCCGGCCGCCACATCGTCAAAGACGGCCAACACATTGCGCGTGATGATGTTGCACGCCGCTATACCAAGGTCATGCACAAGCTGCTCGCCTAGCGGTGGCGTGCTTCGAGCGTGGAGACGACATCCGCCAAAGATAGCCCTCGGGCGCGCAAAAGCATCATCAGGTGGAAGATCAGATCCGCGGCTTCGCCTTTCAAGGCCTCATCATCTTCGCTCACACCTGCGAGAGCAGCCTCGACGCCTTCCTCTCCCACTTTCTGGGCGATCTTGGTCAAGCCTTTGGCAGTCAGGCGCGCGACATAACTGTCTTCCGGGTCGGCTTGTTTTCGTTCGTCAATGATGCGCTCAAGAGAATTCAGAAATCCCGGCGAAGCCGGTGCATCACTCGCGAAACATGTGGGGGTTCCTGTGTGGCAAACCGAGCCTGCGGGAAGCGCTTTTACCAACAAGGTGTCGCGATCACAATCGATACAAATCGACACCAGCGCAAGCGTATTTCCGCTTGTTTCACCTTTCACCCAGAGTCGTTTTTTACTGCGACTATAGAATGTTACAAAACTTTCTTCTTGCGTCGCATTTATAGCTTCACGGTTCATATAGCCGAGCATCAAGACCTGCGAGGTCTCGGCATGTTGAACAATGGCCGGCACCAACCCGTCGCCTTTTGCATAATCGATATCGTCCGGATTGATCATATTCGAACCTCGATGGATTGCTGTTCAAGATAGGGTTTCAAAACACCTATCCCGATAATTTGTTTGTGAAACACGCTCGCAGCGAGCGCGCCATCAACGTTGGCTTTGACGAAGACGTCGGAAAAATGCGCCATCGCTCCCGCCCCGCCGGAGGCGATCAAGGGCACGGAACAAATGCGCCGGGCTGCCGATAACTGATCGATATCATAACCGTTGCGCACACCATCCTGATCCATGCAATTGAGAACGATCTCGCCCGCACCACGGTCAATCGCCTCAACAATCCAGTCCAGCGTTCGTCTCGCCTCGGTACGTGTTTTATCAGGATCACCGGTATTGGAATGCACGCGCCACTCACCTTCAATTTCACGGCTATCAATACCGACCACAATGCATTGACTGCCAAACTTAGCCGACAGGCGGTCGATCAGTGACGGATCGGCCAGCGCCGGTGAGTTGATCGAAATTTTGTCCGCCCCTGCAAACAGCCGCGCGCGAGCGTCACCAACACTACGAATTCCGCCTGCAACGCAAAACGGGATATCGATCTCTCTCGCCACACGCTTCACCCAGGCCGGTTCGACGGAACGCGCTTCCGGGCTGGCCGCGATATCGTAGAAGACCAGCTCATCGGCGCCTTCAGCCGCATAGCGCGCCGCCAAAGAGACAATATCGCCAACGTCTTCGTGATTGCGAAAACGAACGCCCTTGACCACCCGGCCATCCTTGACGTCGAGGCAGGGGATTATGCGTTTTGCAAGCATGCCAGGGCCTCCCCGAGCGTGAACCGGTTTTCAAACAGCGCCTTGCCAACAATCGCGCCGTCCGCACCTATGGCCTGAAGGGCCGTCAGATCGTCGATGCAGGATACGCCCCCGGAGGCCTGCCAGGCGATTCCCGGCCAGAGCTCACACAATTCTCCATAGAGGCCGACATTCGGTCCTGACAACGCACCATCACGATCAACATCGGTCACAAGCGCATGACGAAGGCCGGACTGCGCATAGCGCTCCAGCAATGCCGCCAAAGGTTCATCGCCCTTTTGGGTCCAGCCCGCGACCAGCGGCCAAGTGATACCCGCCTCGATGCGCACGTCAAACGCCGCAACGATCCGGTCGGGTCCGAACTCGGATACCCATGTGGCAACAGTATCTGGCTCACGCACTGCCAGACTGCCGACAATGACACGCTCGGCGCCCGCTTCCAGAATTGCGGCCACCTCTTCACGTGTGCGAATTCCACCACCGACCTGCAGACGCAGGCCCGTATTCGAGAGTGATTGGATGGTCGCAGATTGCCGACGCTCGCCATCACGGGCACCGGACAGATCAACGACGTGCAGATATTGTGCACCGTCGGAGAGGTAAGCGGCAGCCACTGCTGCCGGATCGCCTCCATAATCGGTCACCGCGTCGAAATCACCCTTGTGAAGGCGAACCACACGACCGTCGAGCAAATCTATGGCCGGATAAAGTTTCACAGGCCTGCCTCCACAAAATTTTTCAAAATGCGCGACCCGACAGATCCGGATCGCTCCGGGTGAAACTGGCAGCCCATAATATTGCCCCGCCGCACTGCCGCAGAAAAAATCTGGCCGTAATCCGTGGAAGCAATGGTGAACGCGCTCACTGGCGCTGCAAAGCTGTGAACGAAATAGGCGCGGTCTCCCGGCTGGACACCTGCCATCAGAGGATCCGTGGCCGACGCTATGTCCAGCGTGTTCCAGCCCATATGGGGCAATACCCCGCCCGAAAAAGGCGCAAGCCTCTCTATGCGGCCGGGCATCAATCCCAACCCATCCACATCACCTTCATCGGAGCGGTCAAAGAGCAGCTGCATACCCAGACAAATGCCCAGCACCGGCCGGGTTTCGCGCTGCAGGGCCTCCACCCACCCTGATGCTCGCAATTGCGTCATGGCGGGCCGGGCCGCGCCTACGCCCGGCAATATCAGACGGTCAGCACTGGCAGCGTGCGAGGGTGTTGCCGCCAGTTCGTGCGCGACTCCCAGACGGTCGAGCGCTGCCTGCACCGAATAAATATTCGCACAGCCCGTATTGATAAGGGCGACAGTCACAGGACACCTTTGGTCGACGGAATCGCATCGCCTTCCACTTTCACCGCCTGACGCAGAGCGCGACCAAAGGCCTTGAAGCACGCCTCAATCATGTGGTGGGCATTCTCGCCCTCCACCGACACATGGATGGCGGCCCTCAGGCTATCTGCAATCGAGCGAAAAACGTGCGGTGTCATCTCGACAGGAAATTCACCAACGCGCTCGCCGGGGATTGCGCCCTCGAACTTCGAGAATGGTCGCCCGGACAGATCGATCCAGACGCCCGCGCGAGTTTCGTCCATCGGCAATTCAAAGCCAAAGCGGCCAATCCCACGCCGATCACCCAGAGCTTTTGCCAGAGCCTCACCGAATGCGAGCGCTACATCCTCAATAGTATGGTGCCCGTCGATCCCGATATCACCTTCACAATCGACCTCCAGCGCAAACCCGCCATGTTTGGCAATCTGCTCCAGCATGTGATCAAAATATTCAACGCCGGTCGATATCCGAACCGGAGCGGTCTGATCCAAGTCCAGGGAAACGAGGATATCGGTCTCCTTTGTCGTCCTGCGAACACTCGCAGTCCGTCCGGAAGGCGCTGCAAGTCGGTTTGCCAGGGCCCGCGCATCAGCGACGCTCAGTAAGCGAAATTTGCCGCTTTCCGGCAAAGCGATACCAAGCGCGGCGAGCCGACGAAAAGCAGCGTCAGTATCGGCCCAGATCAACGTAATCTGATCGCCATCGGCTGTCGCAGAATCAATCTCATGCCAAGACCCGAATACCAAAAGCACTACTTCAATATATTTCCCTATCTCATTTGATTGTTGGACTTTTACTGCTTTTGAAATCGACGATATTGCCGCAAGGCCCGCCTCCACCAACCCATCGCTGAGCGTCGCTTCCCAGCGCGCGATATCCGGGTTGGGAACGGCCAGTGTCATCGCTGTTATGGGCGCTTCAACAGGCCCCACCTGATCAACCTTTGCATCGGATAGGCCGATTAAACCCGCTGCCTCCGGGCTGGGCAAAAACACCACGCAAGAGGCCTCGCACCCGGCGTGAGCGGCATAGCGTTTTCGCAACATGTCCAGCCGGGACTTTCGCGCCAGCCCGATCCGTTCGTACGACAGAAGATCGCTATTCATTTTCGCCTCCGATCCGGCGCAGGCGCATTGCTGTCGCGTGAGCGTCCAGCCCTTCCAGCGCCGCGAGGCGCTCGACGACTGGCGCTATCTCGATCGCTCCGGCGGTATTTGCTTCAATAAGGGTTGTGGTTCTTTGAAACGCTTCGACGGTA